>Ga0187852_1000186_pt1 | contig 68625 bp, 58 predicted proteins | sample June2016WEW_6_40_FD_134511 | JGI IMG/M metagenome (GOLD analysis project Ga0187852, IMG submission 134511) | Peatland microbial communities from SPRUCE experiment site at the Marcell Experimental Forest, Minnesota, USA - June2016WEW_6_40 | ecosystem: Environmental > Terrestrial > Soil > Wetlands... | reverse complement strand
TTGCCTGCGCTCGGTCATTTCAACTGCCCGCAAGCAGGGATACAATATCTTGCAAACCCTCACCGCAGACCCCGCCCACCTCATCCAACGCCTTGCTCCTTAGGGGCGCCTTGGGAGTTACAAATTTTACTTTGTCCCCCTGCAAGCCTTTGATTTCACACGAAACGGCCAAAGGAATCTTTGGAAATGTTTGGAGAAAAAGGCCGTAAATTTGGAAATATTTGGCATGGATTTGGAAAAGCTTGGAGAGCCCGAAGCCTGGCAAAGGCGAGGCCGCGTTTTCTCGAGCGCATTCCCCCTTCCCCATCCCCTGGGCCGCGCGAGCCGTTCAGCCGGGGTCCGTATGAGGCCATCGTCATGATCCGATCCGTAGCTGTCGCTTTCGCCGCCGCCCTCGTCCTGGCCCCGTCGCCGCTGTTCGCCCAAACGGCGGACCCGGCCCTTGCGGCGATCGTCGGCGGCCCGGAGCGCGATGCCGCGAACAGCGCGCGCGACCGCTATCGCCATCCCGAGGCGACGTTGAGTTTCTTCGGCGTGAAGCCCGATAGCGTCGTCGTGGAAATCTTGCCGGGCGGCAGCGGCTACTGGACCGAAATTCTCGCGCCCTATCTGAAGGACCACGGCCGCTACATCGCCGCCGTCGGCGATCGAGCCTCGACCTCGCAGGAGGCGCAAAAGAACATCGCGGCCTTCACGGCGAAATTCGTCGCCGCGCCCGAACGCTACGGCGCGATCGAGGTCACCCAGTTCTCCGGCGACAAATACCCGATCGCCGCCCCCGGCAGCGCCGATTTCGTGCTGACCTTCCGCAACATCCACAATTGGATGGCGGCGGGTGAGGCCGAGGCGGCCTTCAAGACCTTCTACAACGCGCTGAAGCCGGGCGGCGTCCTCGGCCTCGAGGAGCATCGCGCGCGCGCCGACCAGCCCCAGGATCCGCTCGCCAAGAGCGGCTACGTCCGCGAGGATTTCGCGATCGCGCTCGCCGAGTCCGTCGGCTTCAAGCTCGCCGGACAGTCGGAGATCAACGCCAATCCAAAAGACACCAAGGATTATTCCGCCGGCGTCTGGGCCTTGCCGCCGACGTTCCGGCTCAAGGACGTCGACCGCGACAAATACGCGGCGATCGGCGAAAGCGACCGCTTCACCCTCAAATTCGTGAAACCGTCGAACTGACGTTCGTCTCGCGCTCGGCGCCGCATCAGCCCAGTTCCTGCTGGACGAGGCTCACCCAATAGCCGGCGCCGAGGGTCAGGATTTCGTCGTTGAAATCATAGAGCGGCGTATGGAGGTTTTGGAACGAGCCGTCCGGCGCGGCGCCGTTGCCGATCATCATGAAGCCGCCCGGCCTCGCCTCCAGCATGAAGGAGAAATCCTCCGCCCCCGTCTTCGGCGGCGCATCGGCGACGACATTGGCCGCTCCGACCAGCGCGCTCGCCGCCGCCACCGAGATCGCCGTCTGCTCGGCGTGAGTGACGAGAGGCGGGTAGCGCCGCTCGTAGTCGACATCCGCCGTGCATCCGTAAGCGCCGGCAAGCGAATGCGCGAGTTCGGCGATCCGCTTTTGCAGCAGGTCGCGGATCGCCGGCTTGTAGGAGCGCGAGGTGCCGCGAACGACGATTTCCGACGGGATGATGTTGGGCGAGCGGAAATCGCCCCCAGCGATATGTCCGATGCTCGCCACCGCCGTCTCGATCGCCGGCACGTTGCGCCCGATGATGGTTTGCAGCGCGAGCACGAAATGGCCGAGAGGGATCGTCGGGTCGGTCGCCAGATGCGCGCCGGCGCCGCCATGGCCGCCGGAGCCGCGGAACGTCACCGTCCAGCTGTCGCTGGCCGCGAGAAAGGGGCCGGTGCGGGTGGCGAATTTGCCGACCGGGAGCCCCGGCATATTGTGCATGCCGTAGACGGCGTCGACGGGAAAACGATCGAACAGCCCTTCCTCGACCATCGCGCGGCCGCCGCCGAGGCCCTCTTCGGCCGGCTGGAAGATGAAATGCACCGCGCCGCCGAAATCGGGATGTTCGGCGAGATAACGCGCCGCGCCCAGAAGCATCGTCGTGTGGCCGTCGTGGCCGCAAGCGTGCATCTTGCCGGGAACCTGCGAAGCATAGTCCCGCCCCGACGTCTCGCGGATATGCAAGGCGTCGAGGTCGGCGCGCAGGCCGATCGCCCGTTGGCCCGGACGCCTGCCCCTCAGCGTGCCGACGACGCCCGTCCTGGCGATCCCCTCCGCGACGTCGACGCCCCAGCCGCGCAGGCGGTCGGCGACGAGCTTAGCCGTGCGCACTTCCTCGAAGCCCACTTCCGGATGGCGATGAATGTCGTGACGGATCGCGATCAGTTCCGGCTCGTAGCGCTTCAGCTCCTCGGCAATCGCAGAATCCATTGTCTTCGCCTCTCAACGATTTTCTTTTCCCGACGACAGCCGAACGCCGGCCTTTTCGCGACGCAAACCTTACGCCGCGTCCTTGGAGATTAGGCTCTAACTTTTCGGCGGCGCTCGCAAGCGCCTCTTCAGCGTTTCTTGATCGGCCTCAATGAACTTGCCGCGATGACAGGCGATAAGGTCAGCGTCGGGGCGCCGGATGAAGGAGCGGGCGATGAAACTCGAAGACGCGATTGTCGGTCGCCGGTCCGTTCGCGAATACACGGAGCAAGCGCTCGACGAGCAAACGATCCGTCGATTGGTGGCCGCCGCCGTGCTGGCGCCGAACGCCGTCAATCAGCAACCCTGGACATTTACGATCGTGCGCGACCGAACTCGGCTCGATCGCATTTCGCGCGAGGCGAAGGCGCACATGCTCGCCACCATGCCCGCTAGCGTCCACTCCGCCCATTTCCAAATGGTGCTCGGCGACCCGAATTTCGACATCTTCCATGGCGCGCCGGCGCTCATCGTCATTTCCGCGAGCGCGCCGGGTCCATGGATCGTCGAAGACTGCGCGTTGGCGGCGGAGAATCTCATGCTCGCCGCTTTCGCCGAGGGGCTGGGCACGTGTTGGATCGGCTTCTCGCAGAGCTACCTCAACACGCCGAACGGCAAGGCCATTCTCGGATTGCCCGAGGCCTGGGTCCCGGTCGCGCCGATCATCGTCGGGAGACCGAAGGCAGCGCCGCCGCCGGTTCCTCGCAAGCAGCCGGAAATCCTTTGGGTCGGCTGATCGTCGCCGCCGCGACTCCGGTGGCCCAAGGCGGAAATCCGATGAGAGAGCTTCCCTTATCCGAAGTCTATCAATTGCTCGAGCCTGGACCGGTCGTCTTGATGACGACCGCCCACAAGGGTCGCGACAACGTCATGACCTTATCCTGGCACATGATGGTCGAGTTCACGCCGCCGCTCGTGGCCTGTGTCGTCAGCAGCGCCAACTTCAGTTTTGCCGCGCTTCGCGCGACGGGAGAATGCGTCATCGCGATTCCCGCACTGGCGTTGGCGCCCAAGGTCGTGGAGATCGGCAATTGCTCGGGGCGCACAATCGAAAAATTCAGGAAATTCGGGCTGACCGCGGCTTCCGCGCGGCGCGTGGCGGCGCCTCTGGTGAACGAATGCTTCGCCAATCTCGAATGCAAGGTGGTGGATACGCGCCTCGTCAACAAATACAACCTCTTCATCCTCGAAGTGTTGCAAGCGTGGACGGATCCTGCGCAACAGGACGTCAAGACGATCCACCATCGCGGCTATGGCGCCTTCGTGGTCGACGGGGAAACGATCAAGCTGAAATCGAAAAAGCCATAGCTCGCGATTGAAGAAATTGAGGGCGAAGGGCGCGGCCGCTTTGCGCCTTGGGTGGTCGGCCCCCGTCGGGCGCTTTCGCGGGAGAGCGAACGCGGACGACGTTCCGCCGCCCGACATCTGAAATTGCGGCCCTCGCGCCATAGCGGTAATATGAAAACCAACGACTTGCAGCCGACGGAAAAGGACCGATGGTCGGGAAGTCTCAATGGGAAGCGCCGCCGCCTGACCAAGCGAAGCCCGAGGAATTCGGCTTCGACCTGAATCGCGCCCTCGAATCCGTCGTGGCGCTCCAGTCGGAGATTCCAGAGGACGGCTTCACCGCCTCGACGCTCGGCGCCAAGCGGGCGGGAAGCGGCGTGGTGATTCGCGAGAATGGGCTCGTGCTCACCATCGGCTATCTCATCACCGAGGCGGAAAGCGTTTGGCTCACCAGCGCCGACGGTCGTCTCACCCCCGCCCACGCGCTCGCCGTCGATCAGGAGACCGGCTTCGGCCTGGTGCAGGCCCTGGATCGGCTCGACCTGCCGGCGCTCGACCTCGGCCGCTCGAGCAAGGCGAAGCCCGGCGATCCGGTGATCGTCGCGGCGGGCGGGCGGAAGCAATTCATGCGCGCGAATATCGTCGGCAAGCACGAATTCGCGGGCTATTGGGAGTATCTTTTGGATGAGGCGATCTTCACCGCGCCCGCGCATCCTTTCTGGGGCGGCGCGGGGCTCATCGGCTCGGACGGCAAGCTTCTGGGGATAGGTTCGCTCCATGTCGAGCAGGCGACGGAGCGAGGCCAACGGCGCGACGTCAACATGATCGTGCCGATCGATCTGCTGCCGCCGATCTTGGACGATCTGCTCGGCTTTGGCCGGGTCGACAAACCGCCACGTCCCTGGCTCGGCGTTTATTCGACCGAGAGCGATGGCAAGGTCGTCGTCGTCGGCGTGGCCGAACGCGGGCCAGCCGCCGCCGCCGACCTGCGCCGAGGCGATATTGTTTCCGCCGTGGGGAATTCGAGCATCGCAAGCTTGGGAGATTTTTATCGCAAGGTTTGGAATTGCGGTCCCGCGGGCGCCGAAATCCCCATCGAGATCATTCGCGACGAACGCAGCATTCGGCTGCGCATCCGCTCGACTGATCGTAGCGGCTACCTCAAGAAGCCGCGACTGCATTGATTGGAGCGCGGAGCGATCGCCGCCGAAACTGCGACGGCCGGTTTGAGATTGCGCGCCGCAGCGACGACAATTACCAAGAGGGAGCGCCGCCGCTGCCTTCGGCTGCTTCGCGCCGCGACGCTATCCGATTTGAGGTTCCCGTTTGACGCGCATCCTAATCGTCACCGATGCGTGGCTGCCGCAGGTCAACGGCGTCGTGCGTTCGATCGAAGCCCTGATGCGAGAGGCGCCGTCCCTCGGGGTCGAGATCAATGTCCTGACCTCCGTCGGATTTCGCACGGTGCCGGTTCCGACCTATCGTCAGGTGCGCGTGGCCGTGACGCGACCGAGCGTCGTGGAGCGTCGTATCGAAGAGCTCAGACCCGATTTCGTTCATATCGCGACCGAGGGTCCTCTCGGACTCTGCGCCTGGATCGCCTGCCGCAGAGCGGGCCGTCCCTTCACGACCTGCTACCACACGCGCTTCCCTGAGTATCTCGCCGTACGACGAATCGCCCCGCGCGCCTTGGTCTACGCGCTGCTTCGTCGCTTTCACAATGCCGGCGTCGGCATGATGGTCGCCACCGAAACGCTGGAGCGCGAACTCCGCGCGCGCGGGTTCGCCCGAATGATGCGTTGGTCGCGCGGCGTGGATTGCAATCTATTTCGCCCCCACGCCGCGGGTATTTTCGATTTGCCGCGACCGATTTTTCTGACCTGCGCGCGGCTGGCGATCGAAAAAAATCTGGGCGCCTTCCTCTCGCTGGATCTTCCCGGTTCGAAGGTCGTCGTCGGCGACGGCCCGGCGAGGAAAAGGCTTCAGACGCGCTTTCCCCAGGCGCATTTCGTCGGCGAGATGCACGGCGCCGCGCTTGCCGCTGCGTACGCGAGCGCCGACGTATTCGTCTTCCCGAGTCTGGCCGACACTTTTGGCCTTGTGCTGCTCGAAGCCCTCGCCTCCGGCCTGCCGGTGGCGGCTTTTCCGGTGATGGGCCCGCTCGACGTGATCGGCGACAGCGGCGCCGGCGTGCTCGACGCCAATCTCGGGCGAGCGGCGCTCGCCGCTCTCGCCATTCCGCGAGAGGCGGCGCGCGCCCATGCGCTCACCTTCAGTCTGGGCGCGTCCGCCCGACAATTTGTCGACAATATTTTTGGGGCGCAAGCGAAGGGCGCGCGCTGAGCAGGCTTGATGCGCGGCCGGTCCGCATGCCGGTCCGCTCGGAGCCAGCGTGGCCCAATTGGAAATAAAAGTTGCTCTCCGGCGTCGGTTTACCGGCCAGCCGCGGAGATTGGCGATCCAAGATTACAAATCGATATAGTGGCCACCAACATTCCGCCACGGGCGCACTTTCACGTACTGATGTCGAGTTTCTTCGACAGAAGCCGACGTGAAGCCGCGGGCTTTTAAATATGCTATGATTTTTTTTGACGCCGCCTTCGCGACGGCAGGCCGCACGGCGACGATGAAGTTGTGGAAGGCCAACAGCCGCGTCGCTGCGAAGACGACGAGCGAGGCGGCGGCTTGTCACAAAACCGAACTGCGGCGCGTTCCGGGTTCGCCGCCTCGAGCTAATAGCGTTGACCGCCCATGCTTCGAATTCGCGACCGTTGTTTTGGTTGTCACATTGACGGGCTACGCTCGAACGCCTTTAAAAGGAAAGAGCATCCTTGAAATTGGTTCGGCCGAAAATGCTGAATGGTTTAGAGGACACGCCGGGTCGTGGGCGCTCTGGCTGGGATAGGCTCGGCGCCATCGACTGGCCTATCGCCCGCGCTCTGGCGCTTGGGCGAGACCGGCGCGCGCCGATTGCCGCCGCGAACGCCGTATCGCGACTCGGCAATGGGCCGATTTATCTCCTGATCGTCGGCGCGGTGATCCTGTTTCATCCGCACGAAGCCGCAACGATCATCATTTGCGCGGGGGCGAGCATCGTCCTGCTGCATTGCATCTACCCCTCGATGAAGCGAGCGACCGCGCGTCCGAGGCCACGGGACGTCGAGGCGGATTTTCCCGATTCGCTTCCGCCGCTCGATAAATATTCCTTTCCGAGCGGCCACGTCATGACGTTGACGGCCGCGCTCACGCCCATCCTTCACATCGCTCCGAGAGCTTGGCCTCTCGGGGTGGCTGTTTGGGCGGCCATGGCGTGGGCGCGATTGGCCATCGGACATCACTACGCCTCCGACGTCGCTGCCGGAACGATTATGGGCGCCGCGGTTTCGGGGTTCCTCACGTATTGGATAGCGTCGTAAGCGCGGCGATGCGCGCCGCGAAAACGGGCCTCGCTCAGCCGACGTCGAACGTCACCCCCTGCGCGAGCGGCAGGGTCCGGCCGAAGTTGATCGTGTTGGTGGCGCGGCGCATGTAGGCCTTCCAGGCGTCGGAGCCGGATTCACGCCCGCCGCCGGTCTCCTTCTCGCCGCCGAAAGCGCCGCCGATCTCGGCGCCCGAAGGCCCGATGTTCACGTTGGCGATGCCGCAATCGGAGCCGCGCGCCGACACGAACAGCTCGGCCTCGCGCAGATCGTTGGTGAAGATCGACGACGAAAGGCCCTGGGGAACGGCGTTCTGGAGCGCAATCGCCTCGCCGAGATCGCGGCATTTCATGACATAGAGGATCGGCGCGAAGGTTTCGCGCAGCGCCGGGCCGACCTGCGCCGGCATCTCCACCAGCGCCGGGCGCACGTACGCCGCCCCAGGCCCGCCACACTCGACGCGCTCTCCGCCGGTCACGACGCCGCCCGCGGCCTTCGCCGCCTCGAGCGCGGCGCCCATCGCCTCGAACGCCCCGCGGTCGATGAGCGGGCCGACCAAGGTTCCCGCCGCCAGCGGATCGCCAACCGGAACCGAGCGATAGGCGCGCTTGAGGCGCGCGATCAGCGCTTCGTAAACTTCCTCATGCGCGAATAGCCGGCGCAGACTGGTGCAGCGCTGGCCCGCCGTGCCCATCGCGGCGAAAGCGACGCCGCGCACGGTCAGATCGAGATCGGCGCTCGGGCAGACGATCGCCGCGTTGTTGCCGCCGAGCTCCAGCAACGCCCTGGCGAAGCGCGCCGCGAGCCGCGGCCCGACCTTGCGGCCCATCGACGTCGAACCGGTCGCCGAGACGAGCGCGACATTGGGATGATCGACGAGGATTTCGCCGATATCGCGTCCGCCGATCAGCAATGTCGAAAGGCCCTCGGGCGCGCCGCCGCCCTCGGCGAGAAACCGTCGCCGCGCCCGCTCGAACAAGCTTTGCGTCGCCAGCGCGCTCAACGGCGCCTTTTCCGAGGGCTTCCAGACCACGCTGTCGCCGCATACGAGCGCAAGCGCCGCGTTCCACGCCCAAACCGCCACCGGGAAATTGAAGGCCGAGATCACGCCGACGACGCCGAGCGGATGCCAGGTCTCCATCATGCGATGGTCCGGGCGCTCCGAGGCGATCGTCAGGCCGTGGAGTTGGCGTGAAAGGCCGACGGCGAAATCGCAGATGTCGATCATCTCCTGAACTTCACCCGCCCCTTCGGAGGCGATCTTGCCCACCTCGATCGAAACCAGCCGGCCGAGAGCCGCCTTGTGCGCGCGCAATTCCTCGCCGAACAGCCGCACCAGCTCGCCGCGCTTGGGCGCGGGAACGTCGCGCCAGACGAGGAAAGCCTCGCGCGCGCCGTCGATCGCTTTCGCGGCTTCCGCCGCGCCGATCTCCCTGATATGGCCGATCGGCGCGCCCGAGATCGGCGTGCGCGCCACGAGCGCGCCGCCGCTCAAGCGGGAAGGATCGACGCCGAGCGCGGCGAGCAGGTCGCGGGCTTCGGCGGCGCGGTCAATCGACGAATGGATGGCGGTCAAGCTTGGTTCCTCTCTCGGGCTCTCGGCCGGCGGCGCCGTCACGCCGCTTCGGCGCTTGCGGCGTCAGACTTAGCATGCGATTCGGCGCCGGGTCACGAAGCCGATCGGCGTCGCAAATTGTCGATCGCGAACAGCGTCAAGGGGCCAAAGTCCCGCGCCGATCAAGAGGCGAGCGACAAACGAGCCTTGATTCACCGACACAAGTGCATATTGGCGCCGACCTGCGCAGCAATGGAGTCGATGAACGGCTCGATGGTCCAATGGTCGGCCAGCAGCAGCAGGCACACCGCATAGAGCGCGGCGAATGGAGACATTCGAACAAATGTTCGAGAAGTTAGTTCCAGGCGCTCGGATTTGACGCGGAGCACGTTGAACAGCGCGATCGACATGGCGCCAATCAAGACGCCGGCGCCGACTTCTCGCGCGTTGTGGGCTCCGAGCGCGACCCGACTTGCGCCAATTAGCAGGATGAGCGCGGCCGCTCCGCCATATAGCGCCAAGCGCCATCCGATTGTTCGTCCGGCGCCGAACAGCGCCGCAAGACAACCGTAGAACGTCGCGGCAAAGGCCGCATGCCCGCTCGGACTTTCCACGCCGAAGAGGGAATGCCTCCCGCCACAAGCCGCAAGAGCGAGCTTGGCGAACAGCGCCGCAGTCAGGCACGCGGCCGCCGCGGCGGCATAGGCCGCCGCGTCCTGCCGCGAGTGGAACCAGGCGAGAAACGCGATCAGGCCGAGAGACGCCGGCAAAAGAACAGCGATATCGCCAAAATTGCTGACCCAATTCATCCGCAGGCCTTGTTGCGCTATCGAAATTTATCCCGAACTTGGGCGGACGGTTCGAAACCGCATGGTTATTCCTAACACCGGTCTTTGACGCCGATGCGGGCGCATTGCAAGCCGCCGATGCGCCGTTCGCTGCGCCGCGTGATCGATAGCGCAAGGCCGGTCTCGATGTTGCAATCACGGGTTCGGAGTCTCCGGCGCGGTCGGCTCGGACCGCACAGCCGCGCCTGTCGCCGCTTCGCCCCTCCTCAGGTTTGGAATATTCAACCGCGCGGGGCATAGTCGAGGCAAGACGCCCGACAGTCCGCTCGAGGCAGGCGTCGGGCGTTGCCTAGGCGTTTGGAAGGTGGATACTAAAAGGGTTCCGCGATCTCTTTCAAAGACAATCATGTCTTCGCTTTCTCGCGCTTTTTTCCTATCCTTGGCCTTCACGCTGGCGCTCGACACGGTTTGCGCCGGCGAGGGCGGCGTCTCGCTGGGAGGATTCATTTGCGTTCGGCCGTTTTCTCCGGCCTGTGCGGACCAGCCGGACACCTTCCAGGCGAAAGAGAAATTATCGGCTTGTCAGCGCGAGCTCGACGGGTTTGCCGCCGCTACGGCGGCATATCGGGACTGCCTCCAACGCCAGATCAGCAGCGCAGTCCGTCAGGCGAACGATATTCTCGATCGTTTTCATTGCCTGTCGCAACGCGGCGGTTCCTGCGCGGCGCCGGCAAAAAGCCCCTAAGCGGCCCGGCGACGGCGAGCCGATTTCACGGCGCCGCGTCGATCGCGTTACCGCAGACCGGGAACCGGGATTCTCGTAACCGGCTCGCCGAAAGCGCCCCCCGGACGCGTCGGCCCCAACCAGACATGGCCGTCGGCGTCGGTGACGACGCACGCGTCACCGCCGGCCGCAGAGCTGCATGAGATATTCAGCGGCGGTCTGATTCGGTCGGTTGCGGGAATTTTCAATTGATCGGCGCCCTCAGCGAGCGTTTTGTTTCCGACGGTGAAGAACGAGATTCGTCCGGTATCGTCGACGATCGCGCAGGCGCCGTTCGCACATCCGATTTTATAGTCCCTGGCGCTCGCCGCGCCGGACAGCGCCACGCCGGCCGCCGCCGCAAGCACGAGACGTGGCCAACGACGCATGACTGACTTCGCATTCACGGCGAACGCTCCTTTCCCATTCGCTTTGATCCCAAGGCTGCAAACAAGTCGTCGCCGGCAGGTCGCGACCGATAGGCGCAATCCGGCCGCTCCGCGCTTACCGCTAAGGCCTGGCGACGAACCATGCGATCCCCCGATAATCTCTTGCGCGCCGCCGCTGCTGCGGTCGGTCGGACAGTTAAATTTCGTCGGATCGCGCGCGCGGATTCTTTACCGACTTTGGCGCTTGGCTCTATTCATGCCGCGATCACATTGGGCGCGGACAAGGCAATTCGACGCCACATTCCGAGCCATTCAAAATAATAATAACTCTCATTCATAGTTCGAAGCGCACTTTGCCGGTGTGTTCGTCATTAGGAACGCCACGAAAGATGACGCAACGGAAGTTTATTCAAAGCTATTATGGCGCATGATGCAACTATCATTTCCACAACAATCTAGCTGTGCCAAGCCAACTAGAATCGATAGCTAATAATTTATGCAATTTAACACTTATTACGGGCTCTGGTTAAAAATTTCCGCATGCTTTCGTTCTATTCGTTCGCCCGGATTTGAAGGCGCCTCAAATCGCCTTCCCCGGAGTCGCGCCATCGAATGGAGTCGCGGGATGTACAAGCATATTGCGCAGATCGCGGCGGCGGCGATCATCGCCATTGCGAACCTTTCCATCGCGTCGGCTTCGCCCTCGGCAGCCTCGATGCAGGAAGGCGGCTATGCGCTGGCGCCTTTTTCTTTCGTCAAGTTCTGCCTCGATTATCCCAGCGATTGCCCGAAATCGGCTGGCCCGGGCCGCGTCAGGCTGACGAGCGGTCGCATGGCCGAGCTGTCGAGCGTCAATCGCGCCGTCAACGTTTCCATCAGACCGAAACCGGATACGTCGACGCTCCGCTATTGGAGGCTCAACGTCGACGCCGGCGACTGCAACAGCTTCGCGGTTCAGAAACGCCATGAACTGATCCGGCGCGGCTGGCCCTCCGCGGCGCTCGCGCTCACCGTCGCCAAGACCGCGCGGGGCGAAGGCCACCTGGTCGTCACCGTGCGCACGGACCAAGGCGATCTCGTGCTCGACAACCTCAGGCCGAATATCGTCCCGTGGCAGAGGACCGGCTATGAATGGATCATGCGCCAATCCGAGCGCAACCCGCAATTTTGGGTCGAGCTCAACGGTGGGCAAGCCGGCCCGGTCGGCGCCGCGCAAGATCTCGACGACGAAACTGAGATCGCGCGAGCCGACGGCGCGGCTGACGCGCGCGAACCGGACGACGGCAAGCCGGCGCTCACCGCGGCGCTCGACGAAGCCAGGGCGCCAGCGGCGCAAGCCTCGATCGCCGGCCTGACGCGCTGGATCGACGGCAATCGCCAAGCCGCCGCTCCCCTCTTCGACAGCGTCGTCGCCGCTCTCGATCGGTTTATCGAAACCAGCCCGGCGAAGTTCATCGAGGAAGATGAGAGAGAAGCCAAGGCGGCCGACGCTGTCGACGCAACGCTGTTTGGTTCTATCTAACGGCGTCCTCTCCGATCGGGGCCTCGAGATCACGCTCTCCGGCCCATCCTTTCGTTCCGCCCGCTCGCGTGTGTCACCCGCTTCTGTTCGCGGTGCGTGCGAGCCGCATTCACCCGAAGAGGGGCGTCCACCTCTTAACGTAAGCCTTTGCGCGCCATCGCGCGAAATTCCCAGAACTCGACCTGGCGATCGCGGGCCCGATCAAACTGGTCGGATGAGCGAACTTCAAAAATCTGATGGCGCGAACGTGACGTCGCCGACAGCATTCACGAGCCGGCAATGCTTTCCCGAGACGTCAAATGCCGGTCAGATCCGCAAAACCCTGGTTTTACCGTCACATTTGGGACATTTTGGCATTGTCGTTGCGGAGGCGATGGCGCTGAGCAAGCCGGTTCTCGGTAAATATCTGCTCGGCCTACGCGGCGTATCTCGGCGTCTCCACAATCCCCGGCCAATTGGGCGAGTGTTAATTCATGACCTGCTCCAGGACGCGGATTGCCGCGGGGCTGCCTCGATTCCGAACTCCTCGGAGAGTTCTATTCTCACAGGCGAACAGTCCGCGCGGACTCCGATCCCGACACGGATCGACATTCGTCGCCCAGTTCGTTCTCCACGAGCTCCCTGAATTTCACCGCTATTTTGCTTAAATCAAAATATTGCTCGTAGCCGCGCCGCGCCGCCGACGCCATCGCCTGTCGTTCTTCGGCGGACAAGGAATAAAAGACCTCCAAGAGCTTCGCTACGCCCGCGGGCGTATCAGGCTCGATGAGCCCCCCGCCGCTCGCTTTCACTTCACGCCAGATGTTAACCTTGTCGGTGGTCAAAATTGGTTTACCGCAGGCCATAGCCTCGGCAATGGCAATGCCGAAATTTTCCGAATGTGAAGGCAGAACAAAGGCGTCGCAGGCATGATAGGCGCCCCATTTCGCCGCGCCCGACACCATGCCCAGCCAATGAACGCGATGCCCGATGCTCAACTTCTTCGCCAACTGATCAAGTTCGGAAAGCCAGCCAATTTCATCCGGCCCCGCCATCACGAGTTCAAGCCCTGGGTTGAGATGCAAGGTTTCGGCAAAAGCCCTCAATAGAATATCGCACCCTTTCTTCGGATGAATTCGGCTCATAAATAGAAGAAACCGCTTGCCTACAAGCCTCGGGAACGCTTTCGAAAAGGCCGCTTGTTGTTCTTCCGCCGCGATAGCGAGAGGAATCGTTCCATTGCCAACCACGCGTTCACTCAAGCGATATGGCCAAAAGGCATTTTTGGCAAGGATTCTCTCTTCTTCCGTGATAAAACAAACAAAGGCGGCGTTTCTCGTCAGAGGACCTTCGACCAACCACCACGACAATTGCTTAGCATGTATTTTTAGCGGGAACGCTTCACGAAACCAGGGATCCAACATGCCGTGCGTGAAGACAATATACCTATTTTTCCCACCTACTAATGTTATTCTTGCCGCCAATACCGAGAAATTCCACAATCCATTGATAATAATACAATCAAAGCGATCAACATTATCCCGGAGCCAAGGCACAAGATGAGGCGTAGGCCCATAACGCATCCATGGTATCTTGCGGCTCAACCACGCGTATACGGGACTTCTGACACCCATTGCGTGCACGCATAAGGCGCTGTTCTTCACCCAGGACTCATCCGGCTTGTCTAAAGTGACTAATTCGTATTTCCAACCTTGGGCTGTCAGAATCCCGCACATGCGCGTAACAGCTTCAACAACCCCTCCTTCGGCCGGGTTTATTGATTTTAGAATGTGCAAAATTTTCATGCCGGGTCCTTTCGGTAAGGCGTCAATGACCGATGCGGCGCGCCACTGTCCACGCGGACGACCGCCGCCTGCTGAAAGCGCCGCGAAGGCAACGCCGTATCCAAGCGGCCCGGTTATGAAGCCGCTCTTTGATTGATCGGTTTGTGGCGCGACGATAACGGCGAGCGTCGCCGTTTCGCCATCAGCTTGCGCGATCACAACGAGCGCCGCCGCAGCCTCGGACCGCATGACGAACAACGCCGCGTTCTTGCCGCCTGCGGCCTGTCTCGCCGTCCCGCTGGCAATCAGCGCCACATCGGAAGCCGAGGCTGGCCCCCGCGACATCGGTCAGGTCCGCTACTGGACGTTGCCGCGCCCGCGCAGCGCGCCCGACGCCGGACTTCACAGCCGCGCCCGGCTGGCTTGGACGGCGCGGCCCGCCGCCTCGCCGCCTTGCCGGCGCCTACAGCCCTTGCTCGCCTTCGGCTCGACGATCCCGGACTTCCGTCACCTGCCGTCAAAGTCCTTCAAAGGCTCGCGCGAATGATCGCCTTTGTCGGCCACCGGATCGCGAAGCTCTTCCAATTCTATATTATGGGCACTCAGCCGCGCTGATCGACTTTGCCAGAGCGCCGTAACGCAAAAACAGCCGGTCGGCATTGGCGCCCTTGTGCCAGAGAGCATTCCTATCACCAGCGCGAGGTGCACATAATTTTGTCAACATCACATCGGCTCGTATATTCCTTGACGACATTCGTGATTTCCTTCAATAGTCCATCGTCAAGGGTAATTGGTTCCAGCCCAAGCGTTAGCAGAGATCTATTATCGACATCAAGCTCATTTTCTTCCGCTTCCTTGCGCGGATTGGCGATGTACGCAATTTCAACGCCGGTCAATCGCTCCACCTTCATTGCAAGATCACGTATACGATGAGTTTCCGTCATCTGGTTGAAGATACGTACACGTTCACCGCTTTGCGGCGGATGCGCAATCGCAAGTTCAATACATCTTACCGTATTATTTATGTTGATAAACGCGCGGGTTTGCCCCCCTGTCCCGTGCACCGTTAGCGGGTGACCGATCGTTGCTTGCACGAGAAAACGATTTAACACTGTACCGTAGTCACCATCGTAGTCGAATCTATTAATCAGCCTCTCGTCGAGCGCCGTCTGTGCTGTTTCCGTCCCCCAGACAATACCTTGGTGCAAGTCCGTAATCTTAAGATTGTCATTCTTATTATAAAATGCAAAGAGAAGCTGATCCTGCGTTTTTGTCATATGATAGATGCTGCCAGGATTAGCAGGAAACAGTATTTCCTTTTTGACCTCCTCTCCATCACCTCTGTCGAACGTGGCCAAGACGTACCCCTCGGGAATCGTCAGTCCTGCCATTCCATAACCATAAACGCCCATCGTCCCGAGATGCACGATGTGGCAATCGACGCCCGATTCGACTACGGCCGCAAGAAGATTATGCGTCGAATTGATGTTGTTTGCTACGGTATAACGCTTATGAAAACTGGACTTCATTGAATACGGAGCCGCCCTTTGCTCCGCAAAGTGGACGATAGCTTCCGGTTTCCAGGCGGAGATCAAGGTGAGCAATCGGTGGTAATTTTCCGCTATATTTATGTTGTGGAACTCGATCGATTTGCCGCTGACCTGTCGCCAGGCGCGCAACCGCTCGCCCAACGGCCTTATCGGCGTCAGAGAACAAATCTCGAGCTCGTTATCGATATTACGTCGCGACAGATTGTCGACTATGGCCACCTCGGCGCCGCTCGCGGACAAATGAAGAGCGGTCGGCCAGCCGCAGAATCCGTCTCCCCCTAGTATAAGAACTCTCATGTTTCTTCCTTCCTGCCTCTTGACGAAAACCTACAGACCATGCGCGCTTAAGCATTCGGCAACCCCCGGAACACTCCAGCCGAAGCGCGTCTGAATTCTTAAGCCATGACAGCCGCGCGCATGGTCTTCGCTGCACGCCCAAGACGGTCGCTGATACGCGGTCTAATTCCGCGTCGAATTAGCGTTCACGACAAGCCTGGATCGCCGCCACATGCTCGCGACGGGCGTCGCTCTTGCCCGACCTTCGCGACGAACGACTGTCCACTGTCGAAACAACTCTGTTGGGGCGCGCCGCGCGGGATTAACAAATCGAACGGCGCGTCGATCACGCGCATCGGCGGATTTGGTTCGCGCTCGACGATTTCGGCGGTCAACCGTTCCTCGTCGTCTCGCCCCCGCTGCGTTTTCGCCGGGCGCGCGCCGGCTCCCCGAACGCCACCGTTTCGGGAGGAATATCGTCAAATACCGTGCTGCGGGCGCCAACCACGGCGCCCCTGCCGATCGTAACCCCCGGCGCCACGAACACGTCGCTCGCTATCCAGGCCTGGTCGCCGACCGTTATCGGCGCCGTGACATAAGCAAATGCGACGTCGTTCATATCGTGGGACCCGGCGCACAGGTAGGACCGCTGCGAGACGACGGCGTGGCGTCCGACAGAGATTTTATCCAGGCTATATATTTCGACATGATCGCCGATCCACGAAAAATCGCCGACCTCAACCTTCCATGGATAGGTGAAGCGGGCGGTTGAGCGGACGAGGACGCTACGACCGATCTTCGCCCCGAAAATACGCAGGAGACCGCGCCGCCACCCATAAAAGGGCTGCGGCGAGAGTCCAAAGAGGGTCGCTTGAACAAACTGCCATAAAAGCACAATCGGCGCGCTGCGCCCGCGAAATCCCGGGGGAACCCGAAATTTCGCGAGATCCTGGAATTCAACACTCATGAGGCGAAATCACGATGGCGCCCATCGTCGCTATACCTCAGCGAGCCGTATGCTACACTCGTACGCTTCGAATTACCTCGGGTCGCGGCCCGCTGTACGCTGGTTAGGCGCGCGAAGGCTCGGCCCCGAAACGCAAGCGCGATCTTTAATACGCGCCCCAGCGGAAATAGGCGGGAATGATCCTTCAACCAAGCCGTCCAACGTACTTTCGATCGCGCCGAATCAGACTAAGCGCGGGATTTACAATTCGGCGAAGCCAAAGCTTCCGCTGGGCGTAGCGCCGATAGTCCAGGAGAAAGCGATTGGGATCGAACGGCTTTCTCGACTGTTCAGCGAGAAATAGCTTGTCCGCGGGCAAATGGAGGAGACAGGCCCCCGCGACCGATGCGAAAGGCTTCTGAGCGAACCCAGTCCTGGCCGTCCACCAGCGCGCCACCAAGCCTGCCGCGCTCGCATCGACGAGCTGCGTCCCGCGATCGTGCAGGCAGCCTAAGGCCGCCGTCACGATCATCTCATCCCCGACATGATGGAATTCGCGATAATGGGCGCGGTAGGCGGGCCAGAATGCGTCTATCGCGCAAGATAGGCTTGCAAAAGCCTCCGCTCCTCCGCAAATGAACTCGCCGCCATACCAATAGGCGCGATCCGCTGTTGGGCCGCCAATAAGATTTAAGTCGCGCAGAATGACTGCGTCCCCGATTATTGGCCGAACCTGCTCAGCGATGTCATACACAAAGAGACTATGCGCCGGAGCGGGAGGCATCGCCATCGGTCGCATAAGAATGGTGTCGATGTCGATGAGCGCAACTCTCGAACCGTAAGCGCCAGCGCCAAAGGCGCGCAGAAGGTCCAGTTTGAAGTGAGCGGCGTAAAAGGATGCATCCGCTGGCACCTCTCTATCAAACACATGCGCGATCGTTTCAATCTCTCCACCGAGCGCGGCAACTCGCTCGGATACGAACTTCTTGTTATTGGTGACTATTGCGAAGTCGACCCCGTGGTAGGCGCACGACTTGGCCAAGCCGATACCGCATTCAAGGTAGATATCCGCCGAACGCCGAACGCCAGCAGCAAGATTGGCGTGTTGCGAATGATCGCCGTCGACATAGAAAAGAGAGTAGAAGCGGCGCCGGCATCCGGTGCGCGTCATCATTGCGGCTCTTGCATCTGCTGGAGAACCTATCGACGAGTTCGAGAATTGTGATCGAACAATAACCGGCGGTCGTCTCACGCGCTAACTCGAATTATCTCGCTGCCGCGATTGCCGAGCGCGGCGATGACGCCGCATGTTGACATCGTCATTCGGCAGCGAGCCCGTCGACGCGGACGAGTTCGGTTCTGATCCGCGCGGGATCGCGAAGGCGCCATGCCGGACGGCGCAATTCGAGCGCCTTCGGCGCTTAAAGGCGGATCCCAAGAAGGCGGCGACCCCGTGAAATAGGCGATCTGGCGCGAAGAAATCAGAGTATCTTCATGATTTTCATATACCGCCAAAGGAAATTCAACATCCAAATCGCGCCGCCGTGTGTTCGACAAAAATATAACCATTCCAAGAATGGAATTCCTTTCGGACTAAGGAATATAAATCGCCAATTCCTTATTGTGAGTTTATCTTTTTCTGCTTTATATTCGTCGTTTCCCTCCTGCACGGCCACTGGCGTTTTGGTTTGTATTATCTTATATCCCGCCATTCTTGCTCGCAATCCATAATCATTGTCTCCGAAGGCATGGGTAAATCGCGAAGAACTCAATCCCACGTCGCCGACCACCGATGCGGGAAAGAGCACGCAATTGCCGTTCATGGTGTCGCAAAGGTCTTCTCCGGCTTCAAGATGTCGGAAACGAAGGCGCGAAACTCCGGCGCGCCGCACAAAGCCGCCGTATGTCGTGCTTCCCGTGCGAGGATCGATGCAATGGCCGACGACAATGGTTCTCGCGTCGTTTGCCGCATAGAGTTCCAATAGCTGGGCGATTGATCCGGGTCGCAGATGAGTGTCATCGTTGAGCCAGAGATAAAAATCAGGCTTCGTTGGAATGGCGGTTTGCCACGCAAGGCGTGTTCCGCGATTCCAGTACAGATTTCCAGAGCCCCGGATGATTGTCGCGTCAGGAAACTGAGCGGCGACGGCTTCCGCGGTTCCGTCGCTGGAATTGTCGTCGACGAGGAAGACGCTATACCTCGCCATCCCGGACACCGCCGATGGCAGGCGATCGATCGCCCGAACCGTGAGATCGCGGCGGTTGAAACATGTCATCAGCACGGCGATCACGGGCTTATCCAAATGTTTCCGAGCGGAATCGCGATTGATCAAGTCCGTCGGCTCCGCCTCGACGCGAGATCGGCAACCGCACAAGTTCGGCTTTCTATGCATCAGGCCCGCACCAGCATCTCGGCAGAGCTATGTCTCGCCTATCTCCAACATTTTTTACGTCCAACGGATGCGGGTACCTTAGAGACCGATATTCGAAATTACTGCGATCCTTCCTGTAAAAAGTGAACTCCATACACTGAGGGATAATAATTGGGCCAGCGGATATCACCGTAGACGCATTATTCGGATGGATATGAACAATATTATGCGTACTTAGTAGTTTACGAAATACGGAGCTTATTTCCTGGAATCCAAACGGCGTGAACAGCGCAGCCAGGCTATGGAATTCTATTACCATGATACGAAACCGGGAGAGTAGTCGATCGGAAGCGGAATTAAGGACACGATATTCGGCACCTTCAATATCCATCTGCAAAATTAAATCATTTCCCGGCGATATCGATCTGGAAAACTTATCAATGGTAACCGTGTCGACTCCATCAAATGTATCAACGTACAGTTTGGAAAATGTAAATTTCGGATGCGACACTGGAGGGCCGGATACCGAAGCGTCAGCAAGATGGACGTCAATTCCCAATTCCGCGATTTGGACGTCAAAGCCACATTCGGTGGATACGCCGGGAGATACGCACCCACCAACTCCATCCAGATCGTCCGGCATGATGTACCCACCGTCGCCTTTTGGTCCGAACCTTCTCAATTCGCTCGGTGTATACATAGGTCTAAGTGTATAAATGAACTCACGCAATTGCAATTTATCCATAGATTTCTCGATCCAGATTCCGTTGTTTATGCACATAGTTCGGATAAATTCCTTCATACGTGATACTCCAAATTGTCATTAATTATGCGCGCCGAACAGCAATTTACACACCACGCATTCGCCGGATAGACGCACTTCGCCAGAATTAGATTTGTCCAATTCCGCTCTGCGACCAAGCCTTAACCGGGGACGTGGTTGAGCAATGGAAAGAGCGGCGAATGCCCGCAGTCGAAGGCAGAGCCTATCCAAGGCGTAGCTTGCGGGGCTTTAGCGCCCGCGCCGGATTGCCCGCATAGACCGTCCACGGGTCGAGGACCCCGCAAAGCGCGGCCGCGGGCGCGGAGTACGGCTCCTTCGCGATTTGGATTTGATGTGACTCTTGCATTTAATCCGTTCAAATCGGCGGACCATGGAATGTTCGTTCTCACTGGTCGCCGCATATTACTACAATAAGCAATCATTGTACCCCACGCGGCCCCTCGCATTATTGATCGCGACAAGAAACTTGCTGTATTTCCCCCCATACGTGCTCCACCCACCGAGTTCCTTTACGCGCTCGACGGCCGCCGCCGCCATGCGGGCGCGAAGTTTCGGCTCGTCCGCAAGGCGGATCAAACAATCGCGGATTGCGTTGGAATTCCTGATCGGCACGATCAATCCTTCCTCGCCATGCGTGAACAGGTCCGCGGCCCCCGTATTCGTCGACGCAATGACCGGGCAACCGCAAGCCAGCGCCTCTGCCATGACCATCCCCAGCCCTTCTTCAATGCTTGGCAGAACGAAGGCATGGCTGGTGCTGTAGATTCGGTTTAGCTCCATGTTGGGAATCGGACCGAGAATCTTGACGTTGAGGTCGCCAAACGAGGCGACGAGCGGCCGCACTTCATCCGCGATCGCGCCGACTATCACCAATTCCTTACAGGGGTGCGGAAAGTCTCGGAATGCTTCGAACAAGTAGCGGGCGCCTTTTCTGATGGACAGCCCACCCACGAATAAAACACGAAACAAGTCCGCAGGCGGTTCCGAAACGGGGCGGAAATGCGCCGCTCGCACCCCATAGGGGATCACGTGAATTTTGCCAGCGGGGATGCCCTGATCGACAAATGAGTTCTTGACGAAAATCGAGGGAACGGTAATAGCGTCGGCGATCTCATATTCCTCAAGCATTCGGCGATTAATCGTATGATTCTCTATGAATTTCGGCACGCCATAGGAAGCACATTCTTCCTGCATTAATTTGCGCCGGAAACCTACGTGGCTCGTCCCGGTATCTGTGACGTAACCGTACCCAAGCCGTCGCGCCTGTTTGCCCGCCTCGAGCCCGGCGCCATCATGGCCGATGAAGACGTCACACGGGGGAAGGCGCCTTGCGACATAGGCGTCCTGGGCGACGCATGACATCGTTTCAAGCCATCGGCTGAAATGGCGCGGCAGCGTTGTCGGCAAACGGCCCAGCGCTACGTAAGGCGTGCGAAACCACGGAAATGTCGTGACCTTATCCCGAGGCACATCTTCTCGCGCGAGCGCGCGCCAAATGAAGCCGGAATAGATGCGCTCGAGATGGTCGCGCTTCTCGAGTTCCCTCGCCAGGGCGAACAGGTGAAAACGACCGGCCGTCGATATCACAATCTTCAAACTCTCGCTCTCGACGTTCGGGCGCTCGATCCCAAGCCCCTTAAAATTGGCGACGCGCGGCGACTGGCGCTTGCGCCGACCGGCAAAGACTGAGCGTCAATCCGGCCGCGAGCCAACAGAAGCTCAGATTCTGATTTTGCCCGGTTGTCTGGGCATAAAGCAGCATGTATCCGGAAAACCCGAACAGTATCAGCGCTGCGCCGTCGCCGGTCAGCCGATTGATCTTGGCGCATCGCCATCCCAGCCAAAGTGTGACGCCAACGCGGAACAGGATCGCCAAGGGCCCGATCAACGAGCCGAGTTCGTTGACCATTCTGCCCCATTCGGTCTCGCCATAGACGAATCCTTCAAGCCCGGCGATGACTGTCGCCGCATTGGAGCCTGACCCCGCGCCGTACCCGAATAGCGGCGCGCTATTGAGTTGTTCGGAAATATCAAATCCTCTGAGGGCGCGCGCGATCGTCGAACCCTCGGCATACTCGGCCTCCCCCTGCCTTTCCGACATCGCCGAGAAGGAGGTCGGAAACAGAACGGTAAATACGACGAAAAAAGCGATCAGCACCGAAGCAAAACTCGCCAATCGAGCCACGCCCTGGCGAGCCTGAGGCGCGGCCAACCCCGCCAAGACATAAGCGGCGCAAACAAGCGCGGCGAGGCCGAAGAACGTTCTGGTTCCGCTGAGAGCTCCCATTGTCAGGGTCGAGAAGGCGCCGGCGCCGAGAAGAACGGTTGGGATCGCGTATTGGCGCCGCTTTTCCCACGCGATTAACGTGATCGCCACCATCAGCGCCGTGAAATGAGCCTGCGCCTGAGTAAAAGTGAACGGCCCGTAAGGCCGCACGATGCCGGCGACGACAACGAAGCGGCTCTCGATATCGTCGCTCGTGCCCTTATTGATTGGAGATTCGACGGGCGAAGTGAATTGCAGAAAGACAAGGAGGGAGATAGGGATGGAAATATAAAGCGATACGATAATAAATTTTCGGATATCGGCGTCGCTCAGCTCGTGTCCTAGAATGAACGCCAACGGAATATAAAGGACATACGAACGAATCCCCAGCGCCATAACGATCGGTGGCGTAGCGTTTAATATCGCGAATGCCAGCACGTAAGCGACGAACAGCCCCGCGAATATAAAATACATCGCGGCCCACACTGGCAAGGTCCGTCGAGATCGAAAGGCGTATACGACATAAATAGCGATCAGGATCGGATCTCTAACAAAGCCGAAAATCCGCTCAATGTCGGCGAACATCCACTTTCGCAAGATTCCTTCAAGCGGAAGAAGTAGATAGAACGCCAGGGTTAGACGCCCGATTGTCGAGGATCCCAGCACCGCGGTCGGCCGCTCGCTCACCAAACCGCCCTACGGCGCCTCGATCCTATTCATGATCCCGCAGCGAAACATTCTTGCAAGACCCCTGCGATATTTCCACATTCACAGCCCTCCCGCCGTAATGAAGTCCACGTCAAGCCGTCTCCGATTAGCGCACATGACATCGGCAAAATTTTGCGTCTGGCGTTGTTTGCGAAAAACATCTGGTTTTCGCTCCCTCTGAACAACTCCTCCACGGGTGGCGCGGCCGAGGGTTTCATAAATCTGCGACGCTCGATCGTCATCTGTCCAATTCTTGCGAACGGATCGTCTTTAAGTGACCGAAGCGCGTCGATCTCCGCCCCCTCCATTTCGCCCTTGAGCGGATCGATAGTGGCGAGTCCGTGCGTGTCGATAAACGAAGCTAAGGTCACGACGTCGACGTCGATATTTCTTGAGCCGCCGCCGACCGGCGTGCGCCGCGGCGAAATGCGCTCCCTCCGCGGAAGGAACTCAAACAAGTCCGACGCCGGTTCCGCTCCATAGAACCGAGCGCCGCTATTGCTGGCGTTCCATTGGGAAAAGCCTCCCTGTTCATGCCGAGATCATCGACAACCCGCATGTCATTCCTGGGGTCGAAACCGAAAGTGCAGTCGCATGCCCGCATGAGACTGAGACCTCTCCGGTGAATTCCCTTGTTTCCATTTCGGTGAACCCGCACGCCCAGATTGCCGCCGACCAAAAGCCGGCGACGCCAGAAGCGAGCGACATCGGCCTATCCACGGAGCCCCGCTAAGAACTGATCCGAGGATTTTGAGCGAAAACCGCCATGTGCGACGCCGTACGGTAAAGATTTGGACCGCTCGAACGGGTTCCCATGAAATACAGCTCCGAAAAACGGCGGCGCAGCGCCGGTTCGTCATTCAAGACGGAGTAGCTGTAGTAGACGCCGTCTCCCTCGGAAAAATGATAGCCTTTTCCTTTTGTTCGAACGAAATCGAATACGGGCCATAAGCCCAGTGTCCTTAGCCCCTGTTTAGCCGCGCGCGCGATTGCGTCGCCCTGGCCAAAATTATTGCTGTCGGAAATGAACACCGCCTTGCGCGCAACGCGGCACATTTCAGCGACCGCCTTCTTGTGATCGGCGATGTGATGCAACACGCCAAAAGCACAGACCAAGTCTATCGACTCATTGGCGAATGGCAACGCCAGCGCGTCCCCGTCGGTAATTTCCGCGGCGCTTAGTCCTTTGCGCATGGCTACATCCCGCAGCGCCTGTACGGGCTCAATGCCTTTGAGCGCGATCTGAAGTCCCTCACCCCTGAGAAACCGCAGGCACCGCCCTGTTCCGCACCCGACGTCCAGAACTCCGCCAAATCCGTTCGCCTTGATGAGAGCCGATAACCAGCCAAGCGCGAGGGAATGCTCGTCCGGTGTCACAAGGTGCCTCGCGTCGTAATCCTGCGCCGTCTCCGAATAGTACTTACGTTGCGCTGACACCGCGTCATCTCGCACGGCAGGTCTCCATAATTTCTCGCCAATCATTTTGGCGCTTTGGCTTCAATTTGAGGGTCTGATCCGTTTTTCGATCGTAATGCCGGGACCGGCAGGTCCGCCCCGAAGGTCGAACGAAACGCGCGCGCGACGACCGGGAACATCAAACACTCGCCGACAAGCAGGGGTAGAAGCAGTCCATTGACGCCGAGGGCGCGCGCGGCGGGGATCGCGGCAAGCACGCTCGCAATGCAAACGCCCAGAAACCAGTATGAATATCCGGCGTGTCTGTTGACCGCGAGAATCAGATTGGCTTGTGAAAGCCAAAGGCTGTGAAGGGCGGCGACAGCGGCGAGCCCGGTGATAAGCACCGGGTCGGGCGCGATGCGACCTCTCGTCCACGCCGCCACGATACCCGATCCAAACATTGCGATCGTCGCTAGAGCGCACGCGTTAAGGCAAACGACGGAGATCAGATTGAGCCGGATTAACCGGCGCAGGCGCGGAACGTCGTGCGCCCCGAATGCGCGCGTCACTTCGGGCATAATCGCGCTGTTGACGACATTCCCCGCCTGAATCACCGATCGCGTCAGGGTGCGCGCCGTAGAAAACACCGCGACCGCGTCAAGGGAAAGCGTCGCGCCGATCACCAACACAAAGCCTTGCAAGGAGACGGCGAAAGCAGCGGGCAAGGCCGTTACTGCGAGCGCCGGACTCATGAGGCGCCGGATATCCGCGAGGCTTGCATGGTGAAACCCAAGGCTCAGCCACGGAGCCGCCCGCAACAGCAGGGCGGCCATGCCGACGAGCGCCGCGAGGCGCACGGCCAACATAAGGGCGGCGGCAGGCGCGAAACCGTGAAAGAGAAACGCTCCGGCGACCAGCGCCAGGCTTTCCAACAGGCGCGCACTGCTCGCGAGAAGAATTCCCAAGGCGTAACGCCCGCTGGATTGGAAACCGCCCCCGAATGCGCCGCAAGACAGGGTGGCAGCGACCTGAAGGGTTTGCAGGATCCAGACCAGGCGCACCTCCGCGCCGCCGATGAGAGCCGTTTGCGGCAAAAACCGGTCGGGAACGAGGAGAACGATAGCCGAGACGATCGCCACAAGGCCGAGCGAGACCAGCGCGTTCAACGCCAGCACGCTCTGAAAAGCCCCGCGCGCCTGCTCATGCGCGCCCCGCGCCGTCGCCAGCGTCATGTCGTTGGCGGCGGCGGATGAGAATCCGAAGTCGGCCAATGCGAGATAGGACGGAATCGCCGAGATCACGAGCCATAATCCGAACGTCTGCGCGCCCCATGCGGAAAGCAGCAAAGGCACGGACCCGAACTGGATCAGCAATGTCACGGCCTGACCGTAGGCGTTCGCGCCCGCGCCAAAGAGCAGGCGGCTTTTCAACAGCCGACGCAACCCGCCTGGGCCGCCACAGACAGCATCGGCGGGGACCGCCACGATCAACTCCTGGGGTTGGGCCCATCGAGGTGAGGCCCGTCTCTTATCAGGCGATTTGATCACCAACCGCCAAAAGTATTTCTCCGCGCAAGCAATAAATACACAATTGCTTGGTTGCATAAAAAGTCGAGAACGGCGCAGCCCGCGCGATTTCGAAAACCGGGTGATGACGGTTCAGGGACTGGGGCGTTCGAGCCGCGTGTCGAGCTCGCCAGACCCGCGCGAGGACACCGACACGCCGTGAACGACACTACGAATACTGTTCGCCTTCGTCCGCTCGATGAGATCGCCGAACCCCTCACGGATATCCTGAAGACGGGCTCGCGCCAGCTTCTTGCGCGAGCGGCCGAGTCGGAAGCTGGCGTTTTCTTTGCCGGCGCGGCTCCGAGCGTTCGATGCAGACGGGGATTGGACCGCTCGCGGTTATCGGCGCGAGGATGCACGACCGTGGCGTTGACGCGGACCGGAAGCGGATTCACTTCGCTTCGTCGGTTCTGCCGCTATAGGCGCGGCGCACGAAGAGCCTGGGCTCCCTGCTGTCGGTTTTCTATCTGCGCGGCGTTCTGGCCGGCGATTTTCAGGGGGCGCTTGGCGCGCGACTGGATTGGGATGCGCCGAACCTGTCGCCGGCGGGGGCTTCAATGTCCGCGGCCCGGACCCGAAATGGCTATTGCAAGGACGAGCTCCAAAGCAATTGGCCTTTTGGATTCGAACGCTCAGCGCTTTTTATCCTGGGACGACCACCCTCTTGCAACACAAAGAAACGGTCAAACTCTGAATCTGGGAATTTACTATTTACAAACACCCCTCGCTCTACCTTGCCCAAGGGTACATCAGATAAGGAGTTATAAACCGTCACGCTTGTAGCGCCGTCCTCGAACACTTCGGCGGCTCCCTCTTTGCCCTGGGACAATCTCGACCCTTCCATATTCACCCCTTGTGAAAAGAACACGACTCCCTTGGCTCCCGCCGTAAACCTGCAGCCTACGAATGACGTATGTAACGAATTTGATATATTGACGACCGCGGCCCCGCCATTGTCGGCAAACTGGGAGCCCGCGAACATCGTCGTCAATGCGTTCTGGAGTACGATCGCGCCGTTCTTATTATTCTCAAATAAGGAGTCAATAAACGCATTGAGATTATCCGCCCGATGCGCCGCAAACTCGACGGCCAATTGGTTTCCAATGAACTGAGCTTTGTAGAAAATCGTCTTGTCGATATAGTTGTTATCCGCGTTTTCACCCGCCTTTGGCGCACTCGGGAAAGCTTGCCTAAAGCCTGTTTTGCAATTTACAAATGTGAGATGATCTAAGAAATTATTATCCCACCCGTAAATATCTTGAAACAAGATTCCAGCGTCCTTCATTTCGCGAAATTGCACATACGACAAAAATACGTCGTTCAACTGCGTATAACGACCCGTGTTGCCGCTTGAATGGAAAATGCCGCTGCGCCCGCCTTGCAAAGTCAAATCCGACAAAATGAATCTCTGATCGCCCCCTGAATTGGGATGGATCGAATCACCGGGGACGATCATGTCTATGGAAGTTGAAAGGGCTAGAATTAGGGTTTTATCCCTTCCCGCACCGACGAGACCTTTGTCTTTTCCTAATACTAAAGGCTTCGCAATATAGTAAGTTCCCGCGGGAATGAACGCGACGCCGTTCGGCGAACTGTCAATCATATTTTGAATGCGGCCGGAGTCGTCAGTCCCGCTCTGAATGGCTGTGGCTACAGAAGCTTTCCAATTTGGACCGCCGGGGTCCGGCAGGGTTTCAAACACCGCCTCTTCCCAGGGTTCTCCAGAGCGATCTAGCGGCGCAAAAAGCTCATGCAGGCGACCGATATCGGCGACAGCGATGGAGCCGTCGCCAACGACGCCATTTATCTTAAAATCTCCATATCCCGACTGAAAAATCTCGAAATGGTCCCCTTCTGCGGGGGAAGATACAGCGCCGACACAGCAGAAATTTGCAATCCAAGAAAGTCTATTCTCGGCGCCCAGATAAATTGTATTCAATAAAGTCGTCGACGTCGGATCCCAGGGCGACCCCGCCGCCGATTTGGAGCTGGCCGGGATCGGTCCACTCGTGGAATTCATGTCGAGAATCTGAACCTTCCCTGCGTTGGCGCGAATATAAGGCGTCGGGTGTAATCCACCATTCCCGCCGTTTGCGCCCAGCACCCGGACGACTGACGTTTTATCGAAATCAAGCATTGGCGCCGATGTTGGGTCTTCTCCAACCTCGTTCCAACCTTCCGCGTCGATGCCGACAAAGCTGATGTCTCGCTGATTATCGATAAGAGTCGTTCTTCCGTGCGGCGTAAGGAAATTGTACCAGAGGAAGACATTCCCGTACGATAAGCGCTCCTTATCGCCCCTGATAACGATCATGTCGCTTTCAGCATGAGCATGACCGCCAATAAAGCGGTTGTTACGTAAATATCCCGACAAGCGATTATCCACCCGCAGCACGCCGTTGCAATAAGTGAAGATATTGTTCTCGACTACGGCCCCGACGTCGTTGAATGCGGCATTGACTCTTATAAACACGTTGAAACGGATCGGGTCGTTAGACGTCGATGGAAAGAATGTGACTTTCGCGGTGGTGATCGCGCTTAGAACAATCTTCTCGGCCCCCGCTCCAATTCGAATTTCCGGGACAACGGCGCCGGGAAGTCCAAACAGTTGCTGCCCGCTCTTTACAAGGAGCGCGGAGCGATTTTGAACGCGATAGTCGCCCCTTTCGAGGCGGATGGCTCCGTTGGCGTCAAGACATTCTTGCAGATCTGGACCTATCGCACACAAGGGTAGGCTTGTCGGATAACCGGCGGCGACGGCGGGCAACGCAGAGGCTAAAGGGTTTTCCGCCCTCATGTTTAAATTGTTGTTGGTCGATTGCCCGTTCGATTCAGTTGCCGCGAGCGCCGCAATCACGCCGCCGAAGACGAGGATGGCGAATTTCAGGCGCCACCGCTGTGTCGGATCGCGCGAATTGGCCGGCCCATTCCCTGATTTCGCGTATTGCGGCAATTTCGCAGCGTCCCCTCCCCGCGGATCTCGCGCCGAGTTTAGCGGCATGACGCTTAGAGCCTGACCGAAAACGGGTTGATCGGATCGTGTCCCTGGTGGTGGCGTAGCTTAGCGCTGCGACCGCCGACGGCGGTCGTCATCGATAGTCGAGCGTTGAAGGCGACCGGGCCCGGATGTCGAGAAAACGTCCTCACGGCGACCGAAATCGGCGCCCCGGGTAGGGAACCCCGGCTAGCCCGCCGCCTCGCCAGGCTGCTCGATCGCTTCAGGCGTCCCGACGGTCGCGACGTCCAGCCCTTGCGAGATCGGCTTCCAGCGAATGGCGGTCGCTTCAAAATTCCTCAGGCCGTCAGTCTTGGACAATTGCTCGGCAAGCCGCCGGCGGCGGCGAGCGGCGGCGGCGTCCTCGGGCCCGGCGTCCGCGGCTTGCGCGATCGCTTCGGCCAACGCCGCCGCGTCCCCGGGCGGGACGACGATGGCGGCGCCCTCGACGAAGGTCGCGAGCTCCGTCCCCGGCGCCGCCGTCACGATGGTTCGACGCCCGCTGGCGAGCATGCCGCCGAGCTTGGAGGGAAGAACGAGGTCGGCCGCATCGGCGGCTTGCGGCAAGACATGAATGTCCGCGAGCCCTAAGAATTCCGAAAGGCGCGCATAGGGTTGAAAGGGCAGAAATCTCACATTGGGCAAGTTCGCGGCGCGCGCGACAAGCTCACTCTTGGCGGGCCCCTCCCCGGCGATCAGGAACTTGATGTCGAAGCGCTGCGAGAGGCGGCGCGCCGCGGCGATCAGAACGTCGAAGCCCTGCTTGGCGCCGATGCTGCCGGAATAGAGAATCACGCGATCGGCCTCGGCGATCCCGAGTTCCTCTCGATAGGGGCTGCCCCCCTCGAGAGGCTTGACGAGGTCGAGATCGACCCAGTTGCGCACGATCGCGATACGATCGGAGGGGACGCCTTTCTGCGAAAGACGCTCCGCCATGCGTCCGGAAATCGTTATCAGTCTGTCGAAGCGGCGCAGCAATCGCCTTTCAAAGCCATGGGCGAGCGCCTTAAGCCAGGCGCGCTGGGCGAGGTGGCCGACGGCGAAGGAGGCGTCGACCTCGAGATCCTGGACATGCAGCACGGTTCTGGCGCCGATAAGTCGGGCTGCGATGATAGCCACGGGCGCTCCCATCAACGTCGGCTCGATGCACAGCACAATGTCGGGGCGATGTCGAAGGACCTGCCAAAGCGCGAGCGGCGCGGACGTCAAGGCGAAAGACAACGGCGCGATGAGCCGCCAAATGCCGCCCATGCGCTCGCGCAGCAGCAGCGGGCAACGGACGATCTTGGCGCCGCCAAGCGTTTCCGAAAAATATCGGGCATTGCGGTATGGCGGCAAGACTTTCCATCCGGGATAATGGGGAATCGTCGTCAAGACAGCGACCTCATGCCCCATCGCGACAAGATAGTCGCCGATCTCGCCGGTATAGCGACCTACCCCGGCTGGCTCTGGCGAGTAGTTCATCGCGTAAATAAAAATTCTCGCCATCGCGGCTCCCGACCCCTTGGGATCGCAACTGCCAATTTGCGGCGCGACCCCCGACGCCCTGCGGCTCTTCCCAAGCGTTCGACGCTCTCAGCGTCGAGAATTGGCCCATTGAGTCGAATGCCGCTTGCCGGTTTCGCGGACGCCGGCCGCTGCCCGAGCCCCGCAAGGCCAGCGCCGCTCATTAGCTCTCGAGGCATCCGGCCCCGCATTGTCGAGCCAAGCCTCGACCTCGGCCTGGCGGATCAAAACGACTTCGCCCCGGTCGACAGGGATCGCCTCGCAATTTTCCCAGCCGAGCCGACCATGCCCTTGCGCCCAGCCACCCAAATCCGCTTGCCCTTCAGCGGATAGGCGGTCTCAGACATGGGCGAAGCCTTTGCTGACGGACGGCTGCGGCACGGCCCTCGCCATGATCTTCATGTCCTCGCGGATCATTTCGGCGATGAGATCATCGAGCTTCGTTTCGTGACGCCAGCCGAGCTTCTCCCAGGCCTTGGTCGGATCGCCGATCAGGAGATCGACTTCTGTTGGGCGAAAGTAGCGCGGGTCGACCTCCACCAGCGCGCGCCCGTCGGAGGCGTCGATCCCTCGTTCGTCGACCCCCTCGCCTTTCCATTCGAGATCGACGCCGACCCTGCGAAAGGCCTTTTCGACGAAACTGCGCACGCTATGCGTCTCCCCGGTCGCCAACACGTAATCGTCGGGCTTGGGCTGCTGCATCATCATCCACATGCCCCGCACATATTCGCGCGCATGACCCCAATCGCGCTTGGCGTCCAAGTTGCCGAGATAGAGCCTGTCCTGGATGCCGAGGTGGATCGCCGCGACGGCGCGCGTGATCTTTCGCGTTACGAAGGTTTCGCCTCGAATAGGGCTCTCGTGGTTGAAGAGGATGCCGTTCGAAGCATGGATGGCGTAGGCCTCGCGATAGTTGACCGTAATCCAATAGGCGTAGAGCTTGGCCGCCGCATAGGGAGAGCGCGGATAGAAGGGCGTGGTCTCGTTCTGGGGAATGGTTTGAACCTTGCCGTAAAGCTCCGACGTCGACGCTTGGTAAAAACGGGATTTTCCGACCAGCTTCAAGAGGCGTATCGCCTCGAGAAGGCGAAGCGTTCCGACCGCGTCGGCGTTTGCCGTGTACTCGGCCGCCTCGAAAGAAACCTGGACGTGGGATTGAGCCGCAAGGTTATAAATCTCGTCGGGCTGCGTCTCCTGGATAATTCGGATCAGATTGGTGGCGTCGGTCATGTCGCCGTAGTGGAGGACGAAACGCGGCTCGGGAACATGCGGGTCTTCGTAGAGATGTTCGATTCGCCCCGTGTTGAAGCTCGAGGATCGGCGCTTGATCCCGTGAACGGTGTAGCCCTTCTCTAGCAGAAACTCGGCGAGATAGGCTCCGTCCTGGCCCGTCACGCCGGTGATCAGGGCAACTTTTTGCTCGCTCACGGAATCCTCGTCGGCAGGAGTTGAATAAGTGGCGTGGGTCATGTCCCTTGCGGACGTCCGCGGCGATGCAAGGCGGGGCGACGGCTTTTGGCCGCAAGCGGGAACGCTTGTCGTCAAAGCGGGGAACGCGGGCCTCCAAGCACGCTACCGCCGTTCCGGTGAATCGGTCTAACCAGACCGTCCCGGATCGAAAAATCCCACTCCGAAGCAGCCGCCGCGCCTACCGCGCCGCAGCCACCTTGTCCCGCCCAGCCGTCACCCGGACAACGCCGCCAAGCAATTCGAGCAGAACCTGAACTCGGCCCGCGCCGTCCAGGCGCTGCAATATGCCCAGCGAACCTGCGAACGGACCCGCCACGAGCTTGACCCGGTCCCCGATCGCCAGGTCATCGGCCCTGTAGATCAGAGCGCCTCGCTGGTCGCTCGATTGAACCAGGGTCTCAACGACTCCGGGAGCAACGGCCAATGGTCGTTCACCGTCCGTGATCAGGCGCTGGACGCCAAGCGTGCCGTTGACGCTTCGCCAGCGCTGTCGGCTGACATCGAGGACGACGAAGATATAGCGTGGGAATACCGGCGCGAGCACGGTCCTGAATTGACGAGCGTGCCGTTGCGTCTCCAAGTGAATCGGCAGGAAGCTGCGGTAGTTCTGATTCGCGAGATTCGCCTCGGCGAGGCGTTCCTTGCGTGGCAAAGTGGTCGCCACATACCATCTTTCGCCAGAGCCAAGACGAAGACGCGAGGCGTCCGTTCCCGTTGCAAGCGTCGCGGCGTCGTGATCGGCGATGGAGCGATCAATGATCATTGTGCTTCACGCGAGTAGTCGACGCCGAGGCGGTCGATCTCCGCGACGATCGCCCTCTTTCGCGCTTGCGGTTGCGCGTCGATCAGCGGGCGGAACTGCGCGCTCAACCGTGAAGACAAAGCGACATAGGCGGCGGCGACTCGGCTCGTGGACTCAAAGGCAGCGAAGCGTCTGAGATCGCCCAAATATTCCGTCTCGAATCCAGTCACTCCAGCCAAATAGAGGTTCGTTGCAAAGGCCAACCGCGGCTCGATGATCCAGCCCTCGCTTGGCGCCGCCCAGTAGGACATGCGTAAGGCGTCGATCGCCGACGCCACAGGTCCCTTCCCTCTGGTCTCGACCATTGCGTAGCGCAGCCACGCATTGCCATCGAGAGGATTGCAGGCGAGCCGATGCTCGGCGGCGCGGATCGCATTCCTTTCGGCGGCGTCGATCAGCGGCACATCGATCGTCTTGGCCGCGGCTTCCAGCGCCGCCAAATTCACCGTGAGGCTCGCCCGGGTGAAAGGATCGCCGCAATCGATCGAAACACGGTCGAGACCCGCGCTTTCCACGAAGCGCGCGAGATAGTCGGCGTCCGGCAGTTCCCCCTTCTCTATCGAGGCGGCCAGGTCGAAGACGTCGGCGTTGGAGGCGAACTGCACCAACGCGCGAACCGACAGGCCCGCCACCGCAATCCCGATCACAAAAAGGATCGGGGAAGTGATAAGCGAAGCCGCCGTTACAATCCGTCGATGAATCGCCAACGCCCGCCCTCCTACAGTTTATCTTTATGATAGTAAGTACTGTAGCGACTGTAGTAATAATCTTTCGAGCCATAAGTTTCGTAGAGACTGACCTTTTTCAGGTTGACCTTATTGTAGAGAACGCCAACGCATTTCTCGAACAACGCGTTGTCAGAAGTCAGTATGTTTTGCACCATAATGCGCGGGGTGCGGCCCCATTCGACCACAAGCAGAAAGGCGTCGAACATCGAGGCGGCGGCGCGAACATCGACCACGGGCGCCAGCGGCGGCAGATCGATGACGATGTAATCGAACGCGGCGCCGGCTTCCGCGAGGACGTTGCGCATGCCCGGCGAGGAAAGGACTTCGCTCGAGTGTTGCACCCGCTTCTTGACGACCGCGGGAAGAACGAAGAGGCCGGAATCAGGTTCCGACAGCAAGAGGTCGCGGAGGGGACGCTCGCCGCGAATCGCCTCGAGAATCCCGGCATCGGCCTGTCGCGCCATGTCCCTGGTCAAGCCGGGATTTCGCAAATCCGCATCAATCAGCAGACTACGGGCGCCGAGATGCGCCAGGAGCGACGCGAAATTCTTTGCGACCGTCGACTTACCCTCTTTCGGCAGCACTGAAATGACGCCGACGATCTTCGGCCTGTGGTCCCCGAGCGATAGGTCCACGGCGACCTTCGCCGAGCGCAGGGTCTCAGAGAAGCTGGAGAGAGGATGATCGATCGAATAACGCAGCAGGGAATTTGTCGGGTGAATTTGCTTTGGATCCTGCCTCTCTCCATTTGCGCTCTTGACGGTCGCCAACGCATCGACGACCTGCAGCATCCCCAGAAATTCGAGACCCAGTTCATCGCGAACGTTAGACGCCGCGCGGAACACGCGGTCACGATATTCCCGCAGCGCGCCAAGGCCCGAACCGACCAAGGCGCCAAAGACAAGCGACAGCGACAGGATGACGCCGCGCTTCGGATAGCTCGCATAGGCTGGCGGAGTCGCCGCCGTGATGACTCGCGCCTCGCTCACCGGGAAAGATTGCTGCTGAAGCGCTTCCTGATAACGCTGCATGAAAGTCTGATAGAGACTGCGATAGGTTTCGGATTCGCGTTCCAGCTCCCGCAATTGCACAAGAGTCTGGTTCGTTTCGGCGTTCGCGCCCACCAGACCGGACATCGCCAGAGTCAGCGATTCCTCTTTGGCCCGCGCGACTTCGGCGTCGCTGCGATAACTCTCGGCGATCCGCTGCAGCTCCTCGTAGATCAGCCGCTGGAGTTCCTCCATTTCCCTTCGCAGGTTGATGACTTGGAGATGTCCGCTGCCGAGCTTGCTTTCAAGCTGCGCTTCGACCTTCGAAGCGTTCAGGAATTTTTCTCGCAGATCGGTGACGACCGGATTGGCGAGAGAATCGGGGACCGTTGCGCCGGCTCGACCCGACTTCAGTAAGTCCTGGATTTGCTGGTAACGCGCTTCGGCTTTCGCCGTGTCGGCGCGTGCAATCACCATCTGCTCGTTGAGTTCGGTCAGTTGCTGATCGGACATGAGTCCGGGCCTGTCGCCGCCCGTGACGACAATGCCGTTGTCGGCTTTGAATTTCTGGATGGCGAAATCGGAAGCCAGCGACTCCGCCTTCAAATCCGAAATGCGGGTCTGCAGCCAGCCGGCGGCGCGCCGCGTCGCGTCAAATTTGGCGTCGAGTTGATCGGTGAGATAGGCCTCCGCAAAAGCATTCGCGATCGTCGACGCCTTACCGCGATCCGGAGACGTGTAATCCACGGCGAGCACATAGGTGCGGGCGACGCGACGCACCTCGAGATTCGCCCTGAGCTGCGCGATCGCCGAGCGCTTCAGGTCGACGTCCTCTTCCGCGTTCGATTTTTCTCGGATCATGAACCAGCGGCTGAAATCGAACGCCGAGCGAAGCAAGCTGAACGCCTGTCCGATCACGGACCCTCGCGCACCCATGAATTCCGCATCGCTCGTGAGATTCATCGCCGAGATTACCGAGAGGGCGATCTTCTCGGACTTCAGAACTTCGACTTGACTGTCGATGGCGCCCGTATCGAATGTCAGCTCGGCGATCGACGCCGACAAGGCGTTCTTGTCTTTCTGGCTGTCGATCAAGATGTCGGTCGTCGCCGTATATCGCGGAACCGCAGTGACGATATACGCCAGACCTAACAGCATGCCGACGCCCGCTGCGACCCCGACAACGCGCGCCTGACGCCGCGCGGCCGCCAAAAGCTGATCCAAATCGATGGATCCCGGGGACGCGGCGATCTCGACGTCGCCGTCGGATCCCTGATTTTGGGACTGGTCGATGCGCTTCAGCATTTCTCCGTTCCCAGGTCGCGCAAATCGTCAGGGAACCGAAGCGCCCAGCACCCCCGCATGTTCGTGACTGGCCGCATGAGCCGGCGCACCTTATAGCGACGACTTCGAAGGGCTCGTCGACTGGCTTGTGGAGGATGTCAAACCGCCACCGGACCCGAGCGACCCAAACGCGGAAGCCGCATTCGATACTCCCCCGGGATTGGAGCCTCCGTTCGATCCGCCGGAACTGCCGAAGCCGCCCGTAGGACCGCCTCCGCCGCTAGCGCCGGCGCTCGTGTTGAGGCTGGTGCTGAAGTTGGTGCTGGCGCCGACGGTCGCAGCGGTCTGCGTCGCGTTCGATGCGGCGACGAACGCCGCGATCAGCGACTCGGAACCGGACTGCGCGATCGCCAACTGTATCTGCGCCGCAAGCTGCGGGTCGACGACGGCCAAGATGCGCGCCGCTTCGGCCATGCCGGCGCCGATGGCCGCCTTCTGCGCATCGTTGGCGCTCTTCGCCACATTTATCAGAACGTCGACCAAGCTGGGATCGGTCAAGACGAGACTGCGAGCCCGCGCCGACAACGGAAGTCCCCCGGAAGCGTAGGTCGTCAACAAAGCTTCCGGATTAGCTTTGAATTGGGCGATTATCGAATTCGGCAACTTCGCAATTAAAGGGACGTGGTTGACGCCGGCGGCGGTCTGCGCGCTCACGTTCATCGGACCCGCCAATATCATGGCGAGGGCGGATATCGCCGCCATTGCAAGGGGTTTCACCGAACGGTCCAGCGCCATGCCCATCTCCAGGTTGCATAACCTATCGTCATTCTACTTTAACGTGCGTTCCCGCGCAACAGCTGCGCAAGAGATTTCGTAGCGCTTGTCGTGGTCGTTGATGACGTAACGTAAATCACCGATCGTAAAGCGCAAATACTAACAAGCTTCGTCAAAACACGATGTACATACTAAGCTCAACGTCATTCACCACGATCATTCCGTTGATCGGCCGTCGGCGCACGCCCAATGCGAAACAACCTAGGCCGGGCGCCGAAATTCAACGCTCGCTTCGGCGCGGCAAAGTCATGGGCATCCGATGACTCCGTTCACCGGCCCGCATCGATTCTGCAGATAAAGGACCGAGGCCTTAGTGGTCGCGGCGTCGCTTGCGGCCGTCGACGCCGCGCCCGTGACCGTCGTAAGCATGGTGAGGAATTTCGTGATCTCGACCTGGTCGGCATTATCGACATAGATGATGTCGTTATCCCGCATCGGGAACCGGCGCGCCGCGAAAAAGCCCGAGGGATCGCGGAAATTGACGCGGAAAATCGTCGGGATTTCCTCGAGATCTCCGGGGAAGTTCGAGATGTCGGCGCCCATCTTCTCAAGCGTCGACCGCTTCTCGATCCGGTAGACGAAAACCTGGCCCGGCTCGGCGCGACTGTCGAGCAAGCCGCCCGCTTTGCCCACGGCGTCGCTGAGCGTTACGTTCTCCTGCAGGAATTTGAACTGGCCGCTGGCGCCGGTTGCGCCGAAGGCCATGAACGCGCGTTGATATTGGTAAACATACAAAGTGTCGCCCGGCGCGACGTAGACGTTCTCATGCGGGTCCTTCACCAAATTGATGAAATAGACGGTTCCCTTCAGGCCGCGGCGCTGCAAGGTGACGAATTCTTCGTAGCCGGGATTGCGTATGCCCCCGGCGCGGGAAATCGCGTCCAGCACGCGATCGCCCGCCGGGTTGATCGAGATCTTGCCGGGAGTGTTGACATCGCCGACCACGGTGACTTGCGTCGACGTCTGGCTGACGAGAGCGACGAGCGCCTGCGGCTCGATCGCCCGATCCTTCAACTTCTCGACGATATCCCGTTGAATGGCGGGAGTTCCGCGATTCAACACGGGTATCTGCCCAGCATAGGGAACGGTGATATAGCCCTTGGCGTCGACGATCTGATTAGGCAGCGTGACAAAGTTGCCGGGCCTGCTGCCCGCGTCGACGGGAATGAACAGACCGCCCGCCTGGGCCTCGAACAAGGTGACCTGAACCGTATCGCCGACGCCGACCTCGATCTCGGGCACGGGACCATGGCCCGCGCCGAACGTGCGGAGCAACGAACCCGGCCCAGGGTCGTCGATTAACGGCAAGACAGAGCGATTCAAATCGACGAGCGCGTAGTCGAGAATCGAGGCTCCGGTCGAAGCGGCCAGCGCCACGGTTGCTTGCGATTCGACGGCGCGCCTCGAGGGCCCGCTGTCCGAAATCATCGAACATCCGGCCAAGGCCAGGACTCCCACAGCCAAAACCGCCAGTCGCCCGAAATCCTGCGTCATTAACTCACTGAGCCCAGCCTGTGATGCTACCTGTGCGTGTGTCTGCGTATATTTAACCTATTACGCGAGAATAGGGAACTCGCCAATCGCGCAAATTTCCGCGGCGCTTCGGCGAAAGGTTCGCCTGGGCCTGATTCGGCTCGAGGCGGCCGGACAGGGGCGAAGATTCCTTTTTATATTCAGATGGTTGCATCAACGTTGTCGCGGCGCAACACGGCGACATAAAATGCTCAGCGGCCAAGCCTCCCCGACAAGAAAGCCATCTCGTGAACGATCTATCCAGCGGCTCCCGTAGGATATCTGAGGCTGGAATCGGTCATTAACCTTTCCTTGACGGTTATTGACGCCACGGGAGCGCGCGACCGAGCGGCGAGGATTTTCCGGGCGCTGCGATGGCGCTCGCGGCGGTCTTTCAGCCGATTTTATCCTCGGCTTACGTTTCAGCGTCCGCGGATTAATCGCCCTGCCGCGCTCGATCATTCCCGTCTATTTTATCGGACCGCCCCATCTTGGCCTGCTGCAAGCCGCGGGCGCGGCATTGCTGTCGGCGACCCTCTTTCGCTTCGGCTTCTTTCCGGCTCCGCGGCGCAGGAACGTTCGCTTCGCCGCTTCGCATCGGCTCCGAATTCGGTCCTAGGGCGCAGGCGTATCGGCGCTATCGGGGGCTTGAACGGATTTGCCGAGCGCCGCACAGCCGTCGCTTGACTGTCGTCATTCTTGCGCCGGCTATCCAGATTCTGCGCCAGGGCGACACGTCTGCCTGTCAGCGCGAAACAGTTTTGCCGCTACGCACTCTTGATCGGCGTCAAGCCAATGGAATTTGCGCCGCAACGCGGCGGATCGGCCGGAACTCAAGCTTTCCTCTCCAAAATGTTGCGAAGAGCCGGTTGATCGACCGGACGAAGATCGAGCCGTTCAGTTTCCTGAGCCCGATTCAATAGGCGTCGAAGCGAAGCAACGCCACGCAGGTCAGCGCCATTATTTTAAGATCGAGCGTCAACGACCAATTGTTAATATACCACAGATCCCTCTCGACGCGTTGCTCCATTTGCGAGAGGCGCCGCGTCTCGCCCCGCAAACCCCGGACTTGTGCGGCCCCGGTCAGCCCCGGCTTCACGTGATGCCGCAGGGCGTAATTGTCGATGCATGCTTTATACTCGTCATCATGGGCTATCGCGTGGGGCCTTGGCCCCACCAGAGACATGTCGCCCTGAATGACATTGAGCAGTTGCGGCAGTTCATCGATGCTCGTTCGCCGCAATATCCTGCCGACGCGTGTCACGCGGTCGTCGGCGCGTTTGGCCTGAACGATCGGACCGCTGTCCTCCAGGACCGTCATCGTCCTGAATTTGAACATGACGAATTCCCGATTGTCGAAACCGCAACGCCGCTGGCGGAAAATGACCGGCCCCGGACCCTCCATCTTGATGACCAACGAGATCAGGAGCAGAAACGGCGCCAAAACGACCAACGCCGTAGCCGCAAGCACGATATCCAGCGCGCGCTTGAGAGCGCGTTCCCTTCCGCTCAGCGGCTCGCGCTGAATCGTCACGGAAAAATGCTGGCCGAAGTCGCGTTCCTTCTGCTGACGAAGAACGCTGCGAATCTTCTCGTCCGGATACAACCGCACTGGCAAAGGAGAAACGCGCAGGAGGCCGCAGACCTCTGAAAGCACGCTGTCGCCGCTCCATGGCATGATCAACGCGAACTCGAGAGCCTGGAGTTCGCGCGAGGCTTCGATCGCTTGCGCAATCCGAGCGCGGTCCCTCTCGCCCAACCGTCCGTCGCTCGCGCTTGAACCGCCGCGCAGAGCGACCCGCGCCACCTCGTCAATCCCGAATTGCAGGAAATCGAATTCGCCCAAACTCTCCAACTCGACGGCGTCGCCGAGCGTCACGACGCGCCGTCCCTTGATGGCGCCTCGGCGAACGCCAGAGCGCGCCGCGGCGCCGACGAGCAGGCGGCTGACCGGCGCCAGACAAAGCGCAAACGCCGCAAAAACAATCATTGCGCCGCGCGAGTATTCCGCCCCGATCTTCAGGAGGAACAGAATGCAGATCACGGCGAGCTGGCTGACCGCCAACGTCACGGTGATTCGGGCCAGATTAGGGGCCGGAGCCAATAGAGCCTGAAGTCGGTAGAGTCCTTCCACGCGGGCCGACAGGACAAACAGAGCGGCGGAGATCAACCCGATCCCGACCGCTCCGTCGAGCGAGGCAAGCTCGTTCTTGGTGTAATACTGGTAGCAAGTCTCTCCCGCGACGCTGGCGAACAGAATCACCCCCGAGTCGAGCGCCGCGGCGATTGGCGGCAGCGCCTGACACGACAGACTGGCGTCGCGCGGCGCCGGACGCGCCACATATGACGACTGGCGAGCAATATCCACAATCGCCCTCACCCCAAGGACACACGTTATGGTAGCATGACATTGAATCAACCCGCAACAGGTGTGAGGTTTCATGGCTAAGCGAAACCCGATCGGCGCCGCCGGTGAGCGATTCGATTTCCGATCGCCGGAGCCTCAAATTTTCGCCAGCGAATCGCTTGAGAAGGAGCGATCCATTTCTTGTCGTCGATGCGTCGCGACATCTTATTTTGGCGCGCGACGAGCGCCGCTTGGCCAACTCACCAGGCGAGAAGCCGCCGTCGCAACGGGCGCGGCGCGGTGGGCGGCGCGCGGTCGCGGATCCCGTTCGTCGCTCGAGCGGCGATGATGTTCGCGCCTTCCCGAGAGTCCCTGTTCGCTTGGCTCCAGACGCTCGGCGGTCGCGAGATTTGCTACCCGCCTGGGCCAGAGGGAATGATTCTCTACGCCATTGGCGATATCCACGGACGCGCCGACTGCCTCAGGCGGGCGCACGATCTCATCGACCGCGACATCGCGGAACGCGCCGCCCGCGATCGGGCGTTGGAGATCTATATCGGCGACTACGTCGATCGCGGCCCCGATTCCAAAGGGGTGATCGATCTTCTCATCGCTCGCTCGCGGGCGGCCTCGATGGTCGCCTTGAGAGGCAATCACGAAGTCGTCATGCAGTCCTTCCTACGCGGGCAGACGTCCTTCGAGGGCTGGCGCCGCCTGGGAGGACTCGAAACTGTCCTTTCCTATGGCGTCGACGCCCGTGGCCTGTTGGAGAAAGGCGGCATCCGGCCGCGCGACCTCGCCGAGAACGTTCCGGCGTCGCATCTCCGTTTTATTTCTTCGTTGAAGAACGTCTACACGATCGGCCGTTATTGTTTCGCTCATGCAGGACTTAGGCCTGGCGTCGCGATCGAGCGGCAATCAATAGATGATCTTGTATGGATTCGAGATGAATTCTTGACTTTTGCTGGAGATTTCAAATTTATTGTTATACACGGACACACGCCTGTGAGAAACATCGACTTTCTGAGCAACAGAATCAATATCGACACGGGCGCCTACGCGACCAATCGGCTATCCATCCTCCGCATCGATAGGGAGGGCGTGACCGCCCTGGAGCCGGCCCCCCGATGACGCCCGCGCCCGCGATCGCCCAGCTTGGATTTCGGGCGCGGCTTGCGAGAATCTATCTCGCCGCAATTGTTTGCACCGCGCTGGCTTATGGTTCCGCTTCGACGGTGCAATCAAGCTTCGCCGCGATCGCATTCGCCGTCCTCGCCCTCCTCTCCATTTCACATCCGATCGGCTCGTTGCGGGTCGGCCGCGTCCAAGCGGTCTCGATCCTCCTGCTTGCCTGCCTGCTCGGCTACGCGGCCTTCCAGGCGCTGCCGCTTGCCGGGGCGGACATCGCAAACGGGGCTTGGAAGTCGATCGACGAGAATATCGGCCCGGCGCTGGGAACGATCTCGGTCGCCCCCGGCATGACGCTCGATGCGCTGTCTTCGCTTGCGCTGCCGTTCCTTGCCTTTATATCCGCGCTGGTTTTCTTCCAGGGAGACGACGAGGCCCTGTGGCTGTGGCGCGCGCTCGCCTATTTCGGGGCGGCCTATGCGGCGTTCGGCATCCTCCAGGAATTGCTCCTTCCCGAGCAACTCCTCTTCGAACCCAAACAATACTACGTCGGATATCTCACCGCCACGTTCGTAAACCGCAACACGGCGGGAACCTTCTTCGGAATCGCCCTTCTCCTCAACCTCGGGCTCGAATTCCACGAATTGCGAAGCATCCGAATCGCCAGCTTCGTCAAAAAAGCGCTCAATTTCGACATCGGCTGGCGCGACAAGAACGCGCTCGTGCTGATTTACGCGTTATCTTGCCTGAATGTCGGCATGGCGCTTTTCCTCACTCAATCGCGCGGCGCCGTCGGGGCGACTTTTGTCGCGTGCGTCGCGGCCGCCGCGCTGATCACGACACGGCGACTGACCGCCGACAGACCGAACGGCGAATTCGTCAGTTGGCACCGTTACGCGGCGCTCGCCGCAAGCCTTCTCGTCATCGTCGGCCTGTTCGCGCTGTTCGCCGGACGGTCGGTGTATCGCATGGAGGCGCAGGGCGGCGAGGACGGGCGTTGGTGCTCCTTCGCCTCGACGATCGAGGCCATCAGGGACAATTCGATCCTCGGCACGGGACTCGGCGCTTTCCAAGACGTGTTCCCGGTCTACCGCGACTCCGATTGCGCGGGAATCTTTGGCGTTTGGGAGCGGGCTCACAATCTCTTTCTGGAAGGCTTCCTCGGCTTAGGCCTGCCATTCGTCGCCGCCCTGACGATCGGCTACTTGATCCTTGTCGGCGTGTTTATCCGCGGCATAAGAATCCGTCGCCAATTCCGCTTCATTCCGATCATGGGACTTGCCGTGCTGATCCTTGCCAGTTTGCATTCGATCGTCGATTTCTCGCTGCAAATTCCCGGCGTCGGAGTCTATTTCGCCGCCGTCATGGCGGCCGCGACGACCGTATCGCTGGGGCGCGGGCGCGAGTGAGCTTCGAACGTCGATTTTGATGGGATGCGCCGGACGATCGCGTCCGGCATGCCCCCGCGCTCGGGCTGACGGCGCCGCTCGCCGACTATTCCATCGAGAGATTTTCGGGACCGGGAAACCACCGCCGCTCGCGCGGATCTTCTGGCGCGGCGGCTTTTCCGAGAACGCCGCGGAATCAAGCGGCGGAGAGCGTGGACCCGACTTCGTCCGCGCGGATTGAGGCCGAAGCCGGTTTGGCGGCGATCCATTTGCCGAATTGTCTCGAAGCCCAGAGGCTCGGCTTTTCCACCGCGATCCAGAACGCGGCCGCAACGACGAAGCAGAGCGGAATTGCGATATATTCCCAGATCGAAGGGAAATGAAATTTGCAGACGCCGATGACGATGGTGTGGGTCAGATAGAGACTGAACGAGATCTTGCCGAGCCATTGGCAGAAGCGCGAATTCAGGACGGCGAAATCGAATTTGAATCGCGTCGCATAGCTGCCGACGACAAAAAACAACCCAAAGTAGAGGTCTTCGCTATAGCCGTACTGGAGGATCAACGAAATGCAGACGAGCGTGGTCGTCCAGGTGCGACGACCGAGCAGGATGATGAGCGGCATCGCGAGGTTCGCGTAAACTTCCGTATACAGCGACCAGACGACCGGATCGGCGGCGCAACCGACATTGTAGCCCTTGAACGGATACCAAAAATAGTCCGTCCATTCGATGGCGACGCCCGAGACATGCGAGGCGATCGCGATGCTAACGGCGTATGCTGGCCACAGGCGCAGGAAGCGCTTGCCCAGGAAGGCGCCGAAACGCCCGTTCCAGCTTACCGTCAGCGCATAAGCGGAGATGACGAAGAACGCCTCCACGCTGCATTTGGCGAACGGAAGCAGACCGGGATGGCCGGCGCTCTGTTCGAAATGCGCGAGCATCACGAACGCCGCCAGCACCCCCCGCAGGCCATCGAGCGAGGCGTATCGGCCGCCGGACGAGGCGCGCGGCGAGGCCGGGAGGCCCGTCGAGGAAACATGATGACCGAACATACTCGAATCCATCGGCGACAGACGCCCTATCTACTGAAGGCTTGCCCCAATTCGCATTCTTGACGACTAGATGCGCGTCAACCTTCTAACGTAGGAGCTCTGAATAATTGCAACGCGATCCGCTAAGATTTTACAAATGCCGGTAATCTTGCGGCGATTCCATATCGTGAATCGGCGTCCGGTCCGGACGCACTTCGGCGCAGGAAGCTGCTGACACAATTGAATTGAGAGCGGTCAACCCTCGGAGCCGCTCCACATCCTGCCGCTCCTTGTCGCTGGCGGGACCGTCCTTTTTGTTATTTTCGGCGCTGCGCGCGTCCATGCGAGCGACATGGTCCCAAGCCGGTCCCAACGCCTGATGCTCGGAGAGCCTCTTGGGCTTGGCGGCGGGCGGATCAATGGAAGCGGCATTGTTCGCGCGGATTTCGGACTCGGCCTTGGCGAACCTCGCGGGCCATTTCACGTCTTCGACTGTGTATTTGCACCGAAGTGGGCCCCCGGGATAAGATTGCGTCAACGCCTTGATTTCTAACTATAAATCAGCACCAACAGGTGTGCTGTTTTGGATCCAACCGGGTCCCCTCTTGGACGACAGTTTCTTTCGTGATTTCAATCGATTACGGCATACCGTGCCGGGGGTCCCCTTCGGTGCAAAATCACACATAGGCTTCGTCCTCCGAAATCGACTTGGCTTTCATCAGAATCCCTTTGGCGCGGTCGATGGTCTTACGTTCCGCGAGCTGGTCCTTGGCCTGCGCCAGTTCGCGCCGCAGCCGTTCGAACGCGTTGAAACGGCTGACCGCCATATCGAGTATGGCCTTGACGCGCTCCTTGCGCAGGCCGTCGACGATATAGGCGGACACGCCCGCGTCGACGGCCGCTTCGATCATGGCGGTGTCCGACTGGTCGACGAACATCGCCACCGGCCTTCGCACGGTGCGACTGATCGTGAACATATTTTCGAGAATGTCGCGGCTGGGATTTTCGAGATTGATCAGGATGACGTCCGGCTCCAAGGCGTCGAGTTGCTTGAGCAGCGCCGCCATCTCGTTGATCTTCACGATGTCGGCGTAGCCGGCCTCGCGAAGCCCGGACTCTATAATGGCGCCGCGGGCCGCGTTTTCATCGACGATTACGATCCGCATCGATCGGCCTTGTGACGAGGAATCGGGCATCCAGCTTCTGGAAGGCAAACCACTTCGCCGTTCCAAGCAATCGCCGTGCCGCGACGCCGAAATCGATGCAGCCTTCTAACTCGCATGAGCGTTCGGGGTCATCCGGGGGCCAATCGCATCGCCGATCGCTCGTCGATGTCGTGGCCTACCAGGATGGGCGCGGTCTCAGGCAAATGAGCGGCTAGTTCGCGGCGGAATCGCCCGGGCTGACTTCACCGATTTCCAGCGTCGCCAACAGGCGCCGCGCCTGGCCCTGCATGGCTCGATAGCATTGCTCCCATTGCCCGCTACGAGGATTGGTGAGCGCCAACTGACGCACCAATTTCTGGAGCATATCCGCCTTCCGATCGGCCCGGCGCGCACGTTCCAGCGCCTCCTCGTGCTCCCCCGCATAGACGAACCGCACCTTGCGATCTTGGCAGACGCCGATGCACGGTTGCGGCGCCTCGATCCGGCCGCAGCCGATGCATTGCCATGCCTGTATAAAGTCGGTCATTCTCGTCTCAGGGCTCGATGAACGGGTTGGCGCGGCTTCCCGATAGCCGCCGTCCCACAGGCGTCACTCGCCTCACCTACGGTTGCGGACATGTCGCCATGACGCCGCATCGGCGCGAAAGCGCTTTCGATCGTCGCCCAAGCGATCGCCATCGGCCGCATGGTCTCCGCGGCCGCTCGCTTGCGACGTTGCGCTATCCGCCTTTTGCCTGAAAGAGACATTTACAATATCAATTTAACATGCACTATTGAGCGCATCAACCCGTTCTCCACATGGCGGCCATGCGTCTCACGACATTCACCGACTTTGGAATGCGCGCGCTCATGCGGTTGGCTGGCGATCCAGAGCGACTCTTTACGACTGACGAAATCGCGACCGAGTTCGCGATTTCGCGCAACCATCTCGTCAAGGTGATCCAGGAACTCGCCAGCGCCGGGTTCGTCGTCACGCAACGCGGCGCCGGCGGTGGTTTTCGTCTTGCGCTTCCTGCGGAAAAGATCCGGATCGGCGAGGTGATCCGATCGTTGGAATCGCGACAAGCGCTGGTGGAGTGCTTTCGAGCGGACGGCGGAGCGTGCGTTCTCACGCCGAGATGCCGTCTCAAGAGCCGGCTCGCCAAGGCTCGCGAAGCGTTCTTGCGCGAACTCGATGCGACAACGCTCGCCGAATGCGTCTATCCCGGCAATCCTCGCAAAAGCGCCCCCAAGAGGACGGCGGCGTGATCGCGGACTCGTTTTCCCACGATTTGCGCGGGCCGCGCGCGCTCGCCCGGACGCGTTTCTCACGGGGCGCCTGCTGATGGACGACATCGTGTTCGCGCGCGCCCTGCATGTGCTCGCCGTGGTTCATTGGATCGGCGGCGTCGCCTTTGCGAGGCTCGTCGTCTTGCCCCTCGCCAGGTCCCGCCCGGCGGCGGAGGGGCTGACGCCGTTCACCGCCCTTGAGCAGCGTTTTGCCTCGCAAGTGCGGATTTCCATTCCGCTCGCCGGCGCGACGGGCCTATGGATGACCTACCGGATGAACCTTTGGGACCGCTTCGCCGATCCGCGCTTTTGGTGGATGTCGGCCATGTTCGGGATCTGGCTCGTCTTCATGCTCATGGTCTTCGTGTTCGACCCGTTGCTGCACGCTCGGTTCGAGCGCCAAGCCAGACGGGACCCCCTGTCGACTTTGCGCCGCGTGGCGGATCTCCACGCAGCCTTGCTTGCGCTCGCCGCAATAACCGTGCTCGGCGCGGTCGCGGGAGCGCAAGGGCTCAGTTTCTTCTGAGGAAGAAAACCTCTAACCAGTTGGACAGGCAATGACGAACGGCAAACAGAGCGATGGCGACGGCGAAATCGGGCAATATGCGTCACCCGCCTGTCTGATGCACGAGATCGATCCGGGTTACGCCGGGCTCTCCGCTGCGCCAGGGTCATCGGAACGCGCCGATATCATGAGGTGGCGCAAGCGCGAGCGGGCGCGTTTGATCGCCGCGAGGCTCGCCGTTCCGGCCGATCTGCGAGCCAGTCATACAAAGATCATCTCGGGGCGACTCGATGCGTTGTTGCCGATGCTCAGCGGCCGAATCATCAGCCTGTATTGGCCTCTTCGCGGCGAACCAGACCTGAGGGATTGGATCGCCGCAATCCTCAATCGCGGCGCTCTCTGCGCGCTCCCCGTAGTGTTGGAAAAGAATGCCGCGATGATTTTTCGCACATGGCGACCCGGCGAACCCATCGTGCGAGGCTTTTGGGACATTCCAGTTCCGGAGCGCGGCGCAATCGTCACGCCGGATATCGTTCTCGCACCCGTCGTCGGATTCGATGAAAAGCGCTTTCGCCTCGGCTACGGCGGCGGCTATTTCGATCGTACGCTCGTGAGTTTATCGACGAAGCCCTACGTTATTGGCGTTGGATATGCGCAAGCGGCGATGAAAACAATTTATCCGCTTGACCACGATATACCAATGGACGCGATCGTCACCGAGTGCGGCTTGAAGGGCTGCAGCGGCAAATGACTTCGCGCGGTTTTTGGAATGGCATGAGAATCGCGTACCGCTTTCGAAGTTCGAAATCGCAGCGCGTAGTCAGCAAGACGAGGAACGGCGCGGTGGCGTCCTGCCGCGCGGGAATATCTTGCAAAGCCGCAATATCTATCGGGCCCGAGGGATCGGCGAGGCCCGCCGAGACGGCTCCGCCTTACGTGCGGCGCCCCGCGAACAGAACCGAAATCCGATCTTGATCTAAGTCAATGATCTTGTAAGAACATATCTCCATTATATGTGATGTAAATCACATTTTCCGAGACCAGCCTTCCGTCTCCTTCAGACCAATGGAACATACGCGAATGCAGATTGGCCCAGCGCCCCGGGCGTCCGACTCTGCGGGTGCGGAATCCCCGGCCCAAGAGGCGCTCCGCGGCGTCGCCTGGCTGCGGGAGGTTCCAATTAGGACGTTGGACGCGCTGTCCGCCGAGGCCATGCTGCACCGCGTGCCGGCCGGAGGCCTGGTGTTCGAGCAGGCGGAGACGCCGGTCTTTGCCCAGTTTCTCCTCGCCGGCAGCGTCGAACTCCTTGGCGTGAGAGGCCAGGCCGAGACGCTCATCGAGCTTTTGCAGCCAGTCGACCTCTTGATCCCCGCCGCCGTCATCAGCGATCAGCCATATCTCATGAGAGCGCGCGTCTACGAAGAAGCCCATCTGCTCCTCATCGGCGCAGAGACATTTCGCCAAGCGATCGCGACCGATCACGCGCTCGGTCGCGCGGTTCTCGGCTGTCTCGCCGCGCAATTCCGGCGCCAAGTCCGCCTGGCGAAGAATCTGCGGCTTCGCAGCGCGGAGGAGAGAGTCGGCTGCTATCTGTTGGCGCTTTTCCAGCGGGAAGATCGCGCAGGGCCGGTAAGACTGCCAATCGACAAAAGGGAAATCGCTTCGCAGCTCGGCATGACTCGCGAAGCGTTTTCGCGCGCCCTGTCGGGGATGGAGAAGTTTGGAATGCGGGTCGTCGGCAAGACCCTGGAAGTCGAAGACGCGGCGGCCGCCCGGGCCCGGTTCGCGCTCGATCCCCTCATCGATGGCGCCGAGCCGATCGTGCCGCTTCAAGCGAGGCGTGCTCGATCATCATAGCGACGCGCGGCGCTCCGCCAGCGCAGTTCCGGGCGACGGCGAACAGTTCCGGCGCCGTCAGGCCGGCACTTAACCATAGTCAAGAGACCAGGCCGCGATCGCGGCTAAGAGATGCGCAGGAATTCGCGCCCCGTCGCCGCGATTGTCCGGGTTCGCTGCGTTTCGCGCCTCCTGACATGGGAGCCGAGCCAGTTGAAGGAGGAAGAGTCGTGAACGCTCCGTCCCTTGATACGGATGGCTATCTCGTTGATCCGAGCGAATGGAGCGAGGATTGGGCTCGCGCAACAGCCAACGCGATGAACGTCACGTTGACCGCCGAGCACTGGGAGGCGATTGGCTTCATGCGGAAATTTTATGATGAGCATCAGGTCGCGCCCGACGCGCGCTTCGTCATGCGCCATTTGAGCGAAACGCGAGGTGCGCCGCGCAACCGTCTCTTCGAATTGTTTCCATTCGGCTACCCCGGCCAGGCCTGCAAGATCGCGGGGATGCGTAAGCCGCGCGCTTGGAGCACCGGTTGAGCGATTGGCGTCGGTTCGACCTCGCAAGAGAGCGTCAGGACGGGCTTCCCGCCTCCAGCAGGAGCATCGCGCTGAATATGAAACCGCGTCGACGCGTTCGCGAAGCGCACTCTCGAATTGCGGTGGCATGTCCGGTTGGTGTCCTGGGCTGCTGGCCCATCCAGAAACTCCCGGCTGGCCTAATCGCAGCCACGGCGGAACCACGATAACAGGACTGAGATGACGCCATGATAACCCGCATCATGCTCTTTATCGTCGCCGCTTGCCTCATCGCGGCCCACTTCCTGCGCATGGGCAACTTTGTCGCCACCGCGCTGTGTCTGGCGGCGCCGGCGCTGTTTTTCGTGCGCCGGCGCTGGAGCCTGCTTCTCCTGCAAGGGCTGGCCTATGGCGCAGCCGCCGTCTGGGTCGAGACGGCCTGGCAAATTGCGGAGATGCGCCGAGCCTTTGGCGAACCCTGGTTGCGCGCCGCCCTGATCCTCGCGACCGTCGCCGCCGTCAGCGTGCTGGCCGGCTTCCTTCTGCGCGGCGCGCCGTTGCAGGAGCGCTATCGGCGCCGCTGAAGCGTCGGGGTCGGCCGCCGCCCGTCGAGGATGTGCCGGACGGCAAGCACGGGCTGGCGCCAGATCATGCGCGGGCCGGCCCAGCGCATCACCTGCCTGACGCGCTCGCGCATGACGGCCTTGTAGCAATGCACGCTGCAATTGGCGCAGGTCGGCTTGGCGTCCCCGAACACGCAGCGCTCCAGGCGCCGGCGGGCATAGTCGTGCAGCTCGACGCAGTTGTCGCAGAGCGGCGCCGCCTTTGGGTCGTGATGGGCGCGGCAATACATGCGCAACATGACGACGATGGTCTTGAACTCGCGTACGCGCCGGGCTGACACTGCGCCCGCCGCGGGATTCCTTGCGACTCCGGTCATGGTCGCCCACCGTTGGTCATCATTGCGCCGGTCGAAACGAGAGCGTCCGGATGGCCCGCACGCAACGTTGACCTGCCGACCGGAACTGGACAAGCGGCGCTCCAATCGACTCGATCCGTGAGTCAGCCATCCTTCTTGCAAGTCGGCGTCCCGACCTTTCTCCCCCCTGCGTCAACTCACCTCCATTATTCAAGCGCGGCCCGATCCGCAGTCGCGAAAGATTTCCGGAATTTCCCGACTCGCCTCCGGTTCGAACGTGATTTTCCTAACCGCGTTTGTCGGCGTCGGTCTTGACTATGGTCAAGGACGCGCGGCGTAGGCCCGTTATCGTTTGTTGCGGCGCCGAAAGCGCGCCGCGACGAATTGGGAGCGCTCGTGCCGGCCTTGCGAGAAGTCGATCGCGCCGATCAGCGGACGGCGCTTTCCATGAGCACGATCGCCTTCGCCGTCTGTTTCGCGGCCTGGACGATCTTCTCGATCATCGGCGTGCGCCTTCGCCAGGAGCTGGGTCTCAACTCGACGCAATTTGGTCTGCTCGTGGGCACGCCGATCCTGACGGGATCGTTGATTCGCATCGTGCTCGGAATCTGGGCCGACCAATACGGCGGCCGGCTCGTCTTCACCGTCAATATGCTCGCCGCGGCGGTCGCGACGTTCTTATTGTCCTATGCGCACACCTACGCCGAGACGCTCGCGGCGGCGTTGGGGGTCGGCGTCGCCGGCGGCTCGTTCGCGGTCGGCGTCGCCTATGTCTCGCGCTGGTACCCCGCGGAGAAGCAAGGCGCCGCGCTTGGCATTTTCGGCGTCGGCAATGTCGGCGCCGCGGTCACCATGTTCCTCGCGCCCTTCGTGCTCGTCGCATACGGCTGGCAGATGGTGGCGCAGCTCTGGGCCGCCGCGCTCGTCTTGATGGCCCTGGTGTTCTGGTTCGCGACCAAGGACGATCCTGTCGTCGTCGAGCGACGTCGCACAGGCGCCAAGCGGCGCAGCCTATGGCTCGAACTCGAGCCGCTGAAGAACGTCCAGGTCTGGCGCTTTTCACTCTATTACTTCTCCTTGTTCGGCGCCTTCGTCGCTCTATCGCTGTGGCTGCCGCAATATTTCGTCAACGTCTACGGTCTCGACATTCGCTTGGCGGGCGCGCTCGCCACGTTCTTCTCCGTGGCGGCGAGCATTTTCCGCGCCTATGGCGGCCATCTCGCCGACGTCTACGGCGCGCGACGGGTGATGTACTGGTCGTTGCTCGTCGGGGTGGCGGCGACCTTCATTCTCGCCTATCCCTCGACCGATTACGTCGTCCACGGCGCGAAAGGGACCGTCGCCTTCCATCTTGAAATGGGCGTCATACCGTTCACGGTCGCCATTTTCGTGCTCGGCTTCTTCGTGGCCCTAGGCATGGCCGCCGTCTACAAGCACATTCCCGTGTACTATCCCGACAATGTCGGTTCGGTCGGCGGCCTCGTCGGCATGATCGGCGGCCTCGGCGGCTTCGCGCTGCCGATCCTGTTCGGCTTGCTGCTCGACCTCACCGGCCTGTGGACGAGCTGCTTCATGGCGCTGTTCCTGTTGGCGGCGGGCGCGCTCGCCTGGATGCATTCTGCAATCCGCCAGATGGAGCAGGAGGCGGTCGGCAAGGCGCTGGAGGCGCTGCCGGCTCTTCCCGAATTGCGGGGCATGCCGCAGCCGACGGCCGCAGCGCCGGTCAGCGACGCCGTGCTCACCGACTGGCGTCCCGAGGATACGACGTTCTGGGCGAAAACAGGCCGCCGCATCGCGCAGCGCAACCTCTGGATTTCGATCCCCGCGCTGTTGCTTTCGTTCGCCGTTTGGCAGGTGTGGTCGGTGGTCGTCGCCAAATTGCCGCTGGCCGGATTCAAACTGTCGACGGACGAACTGTTCTGGCTCGCGGCGCTGCCCGGCCTCTCCGGCGCCACCTTGCGCATCTTCTATTCGTTCATGGTTCCGATCTTCGGCGGCCGGCTGTGGACGACGCTCACGACGTGGTCGCTGCTGATCCCGGCGATCGGCATCGGCTTCGCGGTGCAGAACCCCAATACGCCTTATGTCGTCCTGCTGATCCTCGCGCTGCTGTGCGGCTTCGGCGGCGGCAACTTCGCGTCCTCGATGGCGAACATCTCGTTCTTCTTCCCGAAAGCCGAAAAGGGCAACGCGCTCGCGCTCAACGCAGGCCTCGGCAATCTCGGCGTCAGCGTCGTGCAGTTCACGGCGCCGCTCGTCATCACGGCGGGCGTGTTCGGCTGGCTGGGCGGCGATCCGATCATGGTGAAGGGGGCGACCGGCGACACGCCGCTCTGGTTGCAGAACGCCAGCTTCATTTTCGTTCCCTTCATCGTCGTTTCGGCTTTCGCGGCGTGGTTCGGCATGAACGACATCGCCTCGGCGAAGGCCTCGTTCGCCGAACAGGCGATCATCTTCCAGCGCAAACACAATTGGATCATGTGCTGGCTCTATACGGGAACCTTCGGCTCGTTCATCGGCTATTCCGCCGGCTTCCCGCTGCTCGCCAATATTCTGTTTCCCGACGTCAACGCGCTGAAATACGCCTTCCTCGGCCCGCTCGTCGGCGCGCTGTCGCGGTCGATGACGGGTAAACTGTCCGATCGTTACGGCGGCGCGCGCGTCACGCTGTGGGTGTTCGCGCTGATGATGGTGGGCGCGGCGGGCGTGCTGTGGTTCATCGGCGCCAAGGACCAGCCGGGCGCGTTTTGGGGCTTCTTCGCCAGCTTCCTGCTGCTGTTCTTCGCCAGCGGCGTCGGCAACGCCTCGACCTTCCAGATGATCCCCTCGATCATGCGCAAGGAGATGGAGCGGCTGATGCCGAACGCCGACGCCGAGGCGCGCCGCATCGAAGCGGAGAAGGAATCGGCAGCGATCACCGGATTCACCTCGGCGATCGCCGCCTTCGGCGCCTTCTTCATCCCCAAGAGCTACGGCACATCGATCGCGCTGACGGGCGGCGCGCAGGGGGCGCTGTGGGGATTCCTGCTTTTCTACGTGAGCTGCCTCGTCATCACCTGGGCGGTCTACGCGCACAAGGGCGGGCTGCTCTACGACGTCGAACGCGCGCGCCGCGTCGGCCCGTCGCAAGCCAAGGCGGCGGAATAGGCAGGACCGAGTCGCATGTCTGAGGCGCAGTGGCGCGCATGCGGGGATTATGCGGCTCGAACGACGAGGCGCCGCGTCGTCGAGATTTGGAGTGCGCGGATTAGGCGGTTTGGCCGTGCTGGCCGCGAGACAGTACGAGCGCGCTCGACTCGGAGGATCAAGTGATCGACGACATCGCGCTTGCTTGCGCACTGCATGTGCTCTTCGTCACCCACTGGATTGGCGGCGTCGCCTTCATCACGTTCGTCGCTCTGCCGCTCGCGCTCGCGAGCGCGGACGGCGCCCGGGGCTGGGCGCTGTTCGAGGCGATCGAGCGACGTTTCGCGGCGCAGGTGCGCGTCTCGATTCCGCTCGCCGGCGTGACCGGGCTGTGGATGACTTGGCGCCTCGATCTATGGAGCCGCTTCGCCGACGCCGCGTTCTGGTGGATGGGCGCCATGTTCGGACTGTGGGCGCTGTTCATGCTCATCGTCTTCGTTGGCGAGCCGCTCGCCCATCCGAGGCTGGCGGCGATGGCGGCGCGCGACGCCGGCGGCGCCTTGCGGCGCCTGCTGCGCGCGCATCTCATCTTGTCGGCCGCCGCGATCGTGACGATCTTCGGCGCCGTCGCGGGCGCGCATGGCGGATTGTTTAACTGAAATGACTGCAAGCGAACTTACCCCTACCCAACGTTCGTCCGCCGCGCGACGATCCTGGAAGGGCGCGGCGATCTGGAGCCGAGGCTTCCGCCCGTTCTTTCTAGGCGCCGGTGTCTGGGGGCTTTTGGGCATGGCCCTGTGGCCGCCCATCTTTTCCGGAGCGATCGATATCCCGACCGCGTTCTCGGCCGTCGATTGGCACGCGCATGAAATGATTTTTGGTTATGCCGGCGCGGCGGTGGCGGGATTCTTATTGACGGCGATCCCGAACTGGACCGGCCGTCTGCCGGTCGCGGGTCGGCGGCTCGCCGCGCTGACCGCGCTGTGGGCGGCTGGCCGATTGGCGATTTTCGCCTCGGGGCTGATCGGCCGGCCGGCTGCCGCCTTGATCGACTGCGCATTCCTGTTCGTCTTCGCGGCGCTCGTCGCACGCGAGGTGATCGCTGGGCGCAATTGGCGCAACCTGAAGGTGGCCGGGCTCGTTTTGGCGCTTGCGCTCGCCAACCTTGCCTTTCACCTCGAGGATGCGCGCGCCGGCGCCGCCGAATATTCCCAGCGCGCCGCGCTCGGCCTGATTGTCATGCTGATCCTGCTGATCGGTGGGCGCGTCACGCCCAGCTTCACCCATAATTGGCTCGCCAGGGCGGGCGTCGCCGCGCGGCCCGTCCCATTCGGCAGGTCGGACGGCGCGATCATGGCGGTGTCAGGCGCGTCGCTCACGCTTTGGATTTCCGCGCCCGATTGGCGTTGGACCGGGGCCGTGGCGATTGCCGCCGGCCTCGCCAACGTCTGGCGGCTGTCGCGTTGGCGCGGCCTCGGCGCGCGCAAGGACGCGCTGGTGCTCGTTCTGCACGTCGGCTTTCTGCTCGCGGCGGTTGGCTTCATAATGCTCGGCGCGCACGCGCTGTGGCCGGCGATCGTCCCCTACGCCGCGGGCGTTCACGTCTGGGCGATCGGCGCCGTCGGCGTCATGACGCTGGCGATGATGACGCGCGCCACGCTCGGCCATGCCGGCCGCGCGCTTATCGCCTCGAAGGCTACGCGAATTGCTTATGTCTGCGTGATCGCCGCGATGCTCGCCCGCGCAGCGATGGCGCTGCTGCCCGCGCTCGGAGTGACGTTGCTTTATATAGCGGCGGCGACCTGGATTCTCGCATTCGCCGCGTTCCTTGCCGCCTACGCGCCCCTGTTGCTGCGCCGGACGGGCGGGTAGCGGGCCGCAGGGAACTCGGGCGGGTCGCCGCGCTTTCGCATGATCGATTGCAGCCAGAACCCGATCGCCTCCTCGGTCGGCTCGATCTGCATGGCGGCGCCGCCGGTGATGGCCTGCGCCGCAGCGAAATTCAGAGCGGAAACCCCAGAGAGAACGGGAATGCCGAGGACAAGCGCTTCGGCCATCACGGGAAAGAAGCCGCGCCCCGAAGCTTCCTCCTTGCCAAACTTGTTCAGGATCAAAATCTGCGGCTTCAGCGCCAGCGCGTGTTCAGCCCGGAGCGTAGCTTGCGCCAGCGCGGCGTGGTCGAGGCGGCAGCCTCGTGCGCCATTGCCGCGATCCGCCGATATGCAGACGCTTTCGCCAGTTGTGAGATTCTCCAGAAACATGTCGCAGGCGCGACGTCCGGGCCGCTGCCGGTCGTTCTGGACGACGCCCGCGACTCGGTAGCCCGCCTCTCGCAAGTTGCGCGCGCAGCGCGCGAGCGTCTGATCGCCGTCCAGACTGATGTCGTAGCGCATGAAGGCGAGCGGCAAGGCGTGATCGTCGCTTCCGCCTTCGACGGTCGGCTCGCGCAGGCAATCCAGTATGGTCATGGCGCGGCCCCTTGGCCTGCGTGGCCGTCGCAGGCGCATCGGTCGTGCGTCTGCGGCGCGGCGTCGCGTTTCAGCGCCCAGTCGATCATGCGCGCGAGGCAGGCTTGTCCCGCATCCCCAGCGGTTTCGATGGCCGTCACCAGGGCGAGCCAATCCTCGTCGCCGGCCCGATCGGCGAAGCCGCGCACTGAATTGGCCGCATATTCGCCGGGCGTCTCGCCAAGCAGCCCGGCGGCGTTGCGCACGCGAGTCAGGAGCACGAGATCGTTCATCGCGGCCAAGGCCCCCATGGCCAGCGTCTCGTCTTGCAGATCGCGCAGCACGTCGCCGAGAAGCATGGGCTCTTGCCTATTGCACGAGGGGTGTATTGGCGTCGCCGAAGTCGACCCCGGCAATGTCGGCGCGACCCGCGAGGATCGCGACATATTGGGCGAGGGCGCGTCGCTCGATGGCGGCGTCCAGATACGCGGAAATCTTGTCGCGCACCGCCTCGTACGGCAGGTCGGCGCCCTCGACGCGCCGTTGCAGCCGAACGACGTGAAAGCCGTAGCGCGTCTCCACCGGCGCTTGGCTCATCTCTCCAGGCCCCAGCGCGGCCATGGCCTTGTCAAATTCCGGCGTCGTGGCGCCGCGGACGATCTGGCCGAGATTGCCGCCCTGTTGCGCCGAGGGGCAGGCGGAATGCGCGCGGGCCAATTCGGAAAAGCGATCCGGCTCGCGGCGCAACGCTTCGATGGCGGCAGTGGCGTCGCCCTTCGCTTTGGCGCGCGCGTTGCGGTCTCCGGGGGCGGCCGCGAAGAGGATGTGCGCGGCCTCAAAGATGTCCGGCGAGCGGAATTTCTTGCGGTTCTGCTCGAAATAGCGCCGGCATGTCGCCTCGTCCGTCTGTGGCAGCCTGACTTCGCGCTCGACGACCTGGCGCATCAAGGCTTCCTCGTCGGTCTCGCGGCGCCCTTCGCCGTCGTCGAGCGGATGCGGCGACAGTTCCAGCCGCCGCGCCTCGTCGAGCAGAAGCTGGCGGATCGCCAGCGCCCGGGCCGCTTGAGCGAAGGCGGCGGCGGGGGTCGCGGCGGGATGGTGTTGCGCCTCCCGCGCGATCGTCTCGCGCGCAATGACGGCGCCATTGACGCGGACGACGTTCGATCTTGGCTTCACGCCCGTGGCAACGTTCGCGCAGGACATGACGCTCACTCCGCCGGCTGCGTCGGCATGCCGCGCCCCGGTTTGCGGCCGGAGCGCACGATCTGATAGCCGGTGCGACCGAGATACCAGACCGGCGCGCTCCAGACATGGACGAGCCGGGTGAACGGGAAGACGAGGAAAATCGTCATGCCCAGCATCAGATGCGCTTTGAAGACGGGGCTGACGTCGGCGACGATGTCCGAGGCCTTGGGCTGCAACGTCACAATGCCCTGCGCCCAGTTCATGAACTTCGCGACCTCGCTGCCGTCCATGTGGCCGAGCGAGACCGGGATGGTGGAGAGCCCAAGCAGAAGCTGCGCGAACAGCAGCAGCAGGATCGCAATGTCGCCGTACGACGAATTGCGGCGGATGCGCGGGTCGGTCAGACGCCGATGCGTGAGAAGGCTGATGCCGATGAGGCACGTCAGGCCCGCGACGCCGCCGACGCCGATTGCCAGCATCTGCTTGGCGGCGAGACTGACGCCCAGCATTTCGAAAACCCAGATCGGCGTCAAAAGCCCGCCGAAATGGCCGACGAAGATGACGAGGACGCCGATGTGAAACAGGTTAGAGCCCCACATCAATTCCCGTCGGCGCAACAACTGGCTGGAACTCGATTTCCAGGTGTATTGCTCGCGCTCGAACCGCATCAGGCTGCCCAGCAGGAACACGGTCAGCACGAGATAGGGATACCAGCCGAAGGCCGCGTGGTTGAGAAACGCGCTCATGATCGGCTCCCTGGGCTCATCGGATTGTCTTGCGTCGGCACGGCGCGGCGGGCGTGGCGCATCCGGGCGGCCAGCGCGTCGGCGCCGCACCCGCCCATGGCGGATTGAGCGCCCTGTCCGTCCGCGCCCGGCCCGAAGGTCACCGCTTCCTCTTCCCAAACCTTGTCGAGCGCGGCCATGTCGTCCGGGTCCGTTTCCGGCTCGGCGAGAACGGCGGCGAGGTCTTCGGCGCGCGGCGCGGCCGCGGCAAGAGAGGCGAGGCAGCGAAAAACGACTTCGTAGGACGATCCGCGCTTGCGCAGCCGCTCCGCCAAGGCGGCCAGCACATGCGCGGGCTGGCCGAGAAGCTCGCGCGCTTCGCCCTGCGGCCGCGTCGCGCAATATTCGAGAAAGAGCGGCAGGAAATCCGGCAATTCGCCCGGCGCCATCGTGAGGCCGCCCTTCTCGTAGAGCGCCATCAGATCGACCATCGCCTGCCCGCGATCCCGGCTCTCGCCATGGACGTGCTCGAAGATGTGGAGCGAGAGCGAACGCGTGCGGTCGAACAGCAGCACGTAGCGCTCTTGCAGGTCATAGAGATCGCCCGCTTCCAGCTCGCTCAAGAACGCATCGAGCGCCTTGCGGCGCCGCGCGGCCAGCAGGCCTTCCGCCGCCAGCGCAACGCGCATCTCCGGGATGGCGGCGATCATCTCCTGTTCGGGGTAGGACAGCAGCGCCGAAAGAACCTTGAACGTGAGCGTGGATTTGTCCTCGTCCATCACACGATCTCCATCGGGTTCTTCGCCCGCTTGGGCTGGCCGAACAGATTCTCCGGCGTGCTGCCGTCCGAGCAGCCGTTGCCGAAGGAGAAGCCGCATTCGCCGCGCAATTGCTGGAGGTCGACGCCCTGCTCGCGATGCGCCGTGGGGATGACGAAACGGTCTTCGTAATTGGCGATGGCCATGATCTGGTACATTTCGTCGATCTGCGCGCCGGTGAGGCCGACGCGGCGCGCGATATTCTCATCGATCACGCCATCGATGGTCTTGGCGCGCATACAGGCGCGCATGGCCAGCATCCGCTCCAGCGCGGTCGCGACAGGAGCCTCGTCTCCCGCCGTCAGGAGGTTGGCGAGATATTTGAGGGGAATGCGCAGCGAGCGGACGTCGGGCATTTCGCCGTCCAGCCCCATCTTTCCCGCTTCCGCCGCCGACTGGATCGGCGAGAGCGGCGGCACGTACCAGACCATCGGCAACGTGCGGTACTCCGGGTGCAGGGGGAAGGCGACCTTCCATTCCATCGCCATCTTCCAGATCGGCGATTTTTTCGCCCCCTCGATCCAGGCGTCGGCAACGCCGTCCGCCCGCGCCTGCGCGATGACCTTGGGGTCGTTGGGATCGAGGAAAATCGAAAGCTGCGCTTCGTAAAGGCTCGTTTCGTCCTTGACGCTGGCGGCTTCCTCGATCCGGTCGGCGTCGTACAAGACCACCCCGAGATAACGGATGCGGCCGACGCAGGTCTCGGAGCAAACCGTCGGCTGACCCGCCTCGATGCGCGGATAACAGAAGATGCACTTCTCCGATTTTCCGCTCGACCAGTTGTAATAAATCTTCTTGTAGGGGCAGCCCGAAACACACATGCGCCAGCCGCGGCATTTGTCCTGGTCGATCAGGACGATGCCGTCCTCCTCGCGCTTGTAGATCGCGCCCGACGGGCAGGAGGCGACGCACGCGGGGTTGAGACAATGCTCGCACAGGCGCGGCAGATACATCATGAAGGTGTTTTCAAACGCCCCATAGATGTCCTTCTGGACGCCCTCGAAATTCACATCCGCCGAGCGTTTGGCGAATTCGCCGCCGAGAATTTCCTCCCAGTTCGGACCCCAAACGATCTTCTCCATCCGCTCGCCCGACACCAGCGAGCGCGGCCGCGCGGTCGGCATCGTCTTGCTCTCCCCAGCGTTCTGGAGATGCTCGTAGTCGAAGGTGAAGGGCTCGTAATAATCGTCGATTTCCGGCAGGTCCGGATTGGCGAAAATTTTGGCGAGCACGCGCCATTTGCCGCCGATCTTCGGCTCGATCTTGCCGTTCGCCTTACGAGTCCAGCCGCCGTTCCACTTTTTCTGGTTTTCCCATTCCTTGGGATAGCCGATGCCGGGCTTGGTCTCGACGTTGTTGAACCAGGCGTATTCCATGCCTTCTCGGCTGGTCCAGACGTTCTTGCAGGTGACGGAACAGGTGTGGCAGCCGATGCACTTGTCGAGGTTCAGCACCATGGCGATCTGGGCGCGGATTTTCATTGGGCGGACTCCAGCTCGGGTTGGGGAACGGCTTCCTCGTCCATCCAGTCGACCTTGGACATCTTGCGGATGATAACGAATTCGTCGCGGTTCGAGCCGACGGTGCCGTAATAGTTGAAGCCGTAGGACTGCTGGGCGTACCCGCCGATCATGTGCGTCGGCTTCAGCACGACGCGCGTCACCGAATTATGGATTCCGCCGCGCAGCCCGGTCATTTCCGAGCCCGGCACATTCACGATCTTTTCTTGCGCATGATACATCATGCACATGCCGTTCTTGACGCGCTGCGAGACGACTGCGCGAGCAACCAGCGCGCCGTTGGCGTTGTAAGCCTCGATCCAATCGTTATCGACGATGCCGGCCTTGGCGGCGTCCTGCTCGCTCATCCAGACGATCGGTCCGCCGCGCGACAGCGTCAGCATGAGGAGATTGTCGGTATAGGTGGAGTGGATGCCCCATTTCTGATGCGGCGTGATGAAGTTCAGCACGATCTGCTTGTTGCCGTTGGGGCGCTGGTCGATGACCGGCTTCACCGTTTTCGTGTCGATGGGCGGGCGATAGACGCAAAACCCTTCGCCGAAGGCGCGCATCCACAGATGGTCCTGATAGAGTTGCTGGCGGCCGGTCAGCGTACGCCACGGGATCAGCTCGTGCACATTGGTGTAGCCCGCGTTGTAGCAGACCTTCTCGGACTCCAGACCCGACCAGATCGGCGAGGAGATGATCTTGCGCGGCTGCGCGACGACATCGCGGAAGCGGATTTTCTCATCCTCTTTCGGGATCGCCAGATGCGTGTGATCGAGCCCGGTGAAGCCGCCGAGCGAAGCCCAGGCCTTTACCGCGACTTCGCCATTGGTTTCGGGCGCGAGCGACAGCAGCACTTCGGCGGCGTCGATGGCGCTGTCGATTCGCGCCAGGCCCTTGGAGGACCCTTGCGCCACTTCACCGTTCAGCTTCTTGAGGAACTCGACTTCATGTTGCGTGTTCCAGGCCATCCCCTTGCCGCCATTGCCGAGCTTATCCATCAGCGGGCCAAGCGAGGTGAAGCGCTCGTAGATATGAGGATAGTCGCGCTCGACGACGGTGACGCCGGGCATGGTCCTGCCGGGGATCGGCTCGACCTCGCCCATTTTCCAATCTTTGACGTCCATCGCCTGCGCGATTTCGCCGGGCGTGTCGTGCATGATCGGCGTGAGCACGACATCCTTCTCGAGGCCGAGAACTTCGGGCGCGACTTTTGAGAAGGCCTTGGCGATGCCCTTGTAGATCTCCCAATCGCTGCGCGACTGCCATGCTGGGTCGACGGCCGCAGTGAGCGGATGGATGAAGGGGTGCATATCGGAAGTGTTGAGGTCGTCCTTTTCGTACCAGGTGGCGGTGGGCAGGACGATGTCGGAATACATGCAAGTCGTGGACATGCGGAAGTCGAGCGTCACCATCAGATCGAGCTTGCCTTCCGCAGCCTTGTCATTCCAGACGACTTCGCTGGGCTTGACGTGCCCTTCCTCGCCCATTTCCTTGCCAATGACGCCATGGGCGGCGCCGACAAGGTGCTTCAGGAAATATTCGTGCCCTTTGCCCGAGGCGCCCAAAAGGTTGGAACGCCAGACGAAGAGATTGCGCGGCCAGTTTTGGGCATTGTCCGGATCCTCGCATGACAGCTTCAGCGCTCCCGATTTCAGCGATTGCGCGACGTAGTCCTTCCCCTCCAGCCCGGCGGCCGCCGCCTGTTGCGCGATCTCCAGCGGATTGGCCTGCAATTGCGGCGCTGAGGGCAGCCAGCCCATGCGCTCGGCCCGGACGTTGTAGTCGATCATCGCGCCGTCCCACGGACCCGCTGGGGCGGTGGGGGAGATGATGTCCGCAGTCGTCAGCGTCTCGTAACGCCATTGATCGGTGTGGGCATAGAACGCGGAGGTGGCGTTCATCTGGCGTGGCGGGCGGCCCCAGTCGAGGGCAAAGGCGAGCGGCAGCCAGCCCGTCTGCGGGCGCAGCTTTTCCTGGCCGACATAGTGCGACCAGCCCCCGCCCGACTGGCCGACGCAACCGCACATCACCAGCATGTTGATGATGCCGCGGTAGTTCATGTCCATGTGGTACCAGTGGTTCAGCCCGGCGCCGACGATGACCATGGAACGGCCTTTCGTCTTCTCGGCATTCCCCGCGAACTCACGCGCCACCGTGATGATTTGCGCGCGCGGGACGTCGCTGATTTTTTCCGCCCACGCCGGAGTGTAGGGCTCCATGTCGTCATAGCTCTTGGCGACGTGCTTGCCGCCGAAGCCGCGATCGACGCCGTAGTTCGCCGCGAAGAGGTCGAACACCGAAGCGACCAGCGTCTCGCCGTCGGCGGTTTGCAGCTTCTTGACCGGGACATTGCGCACCAGCACGCCGGGATGGTCGGTGCCCGCGAAATGATCGTGCTCGCGGTTGCCGAAATAGGGAAAGCCGACTTCGGCGATCATGTCCTTCGTATCGGCGAGCGACAGGCGCAGCTTGACGTCCTTGCCGGAGGCGTCCTTCTCTTCGAGGTTCCAGCGGCCCTTCTCGCCCCAGCGAAAACCGACCGAGCCCTTGGGGACGACCAGCGCGCCGGCGATCTCGTCGAAGGCCAGCGTCTTCCATTCCGGATTGTTCGTTTCCCCGAGTCCGCCCATGAGGTCGGAGGCGCGCAGGAAGCGCTCGGGCACGTAATAGGCGCCCTGCTTCACGAGCCGCACCAACATCGGCATGTCGGTATATTGCCTGATATAGTCGCGGAAATAGTCCGCCTGGCGATCGATATGGAATTCGCGCAGGATCACATGGCCCATGGCCATGGCCAGCGCCGCATCGGTGCCCTGCTTGGGCGAGACCCAGAGATCGGCGAATTTCGAGGCTTCGGAATAGTCCGGGCAGATGACGACGCTCTTCGCGCCCTTGTAGCGCACCTCGGTATAGAAATGCGCGTCGGGCGTGCGCGTCTGCGGCACGTTGGAGCCCCAAAGGATCAAGAAGCCGGAATTGTACCAGTCGGCCGATTCCGGCACGTCGGTCTGTTCGCCCCAGGTCTGCGGGCTGGCGGGCGGCAGATCGCAATACCAATCGTAAAAGGACAGGCAGACGCCGCCCAGCAGCGAGAGATAGCGCGCGCCCGCGGCGTAGCTGACCATCGACATCGCCGGGATGGGCGAAAAGCCGAAGATGCGGTCCGGCCCGTAGGTCTTCGCGGTATAGGCGTTGGCGGCGGCGATGATCTCGTTGACCTCGTCCCAGTTGGCGCGGACAAAGCCGCCGAGGCCGCGCCTGGAGATGTAGGACGCGCGCTTGGCCGGATTCTCGACGATGCTTTTCCACGCCGCGACCGGCGGCGCCGCCGCTCGGGCTTCGCGCCACGCTTTGACGAGGCGCGAGCGGATCAACGGGTATTTCACCCGGTTGCCGGAATAGAGATACCAACTGTAACTCGCGCCACGCGCGCAACCCCTGGGCTCATGGTTGGGCATGTCCGGTCTTGTGCGCGGATAGTCGGTCTGCTGGGTCTCCCAAGTCACGATTCCGCCTTTGACATAGACCTTCCACGAGCAGGAGCCGGTGCAATTCACGCCATGGGTGGAGCGCACGATTTTGTCGTGCTGCCAGCGCTTGCGGTAGCCGTCCTCCCAGGAACGGTCCTCGTGCGTCGTGACGCCGTGGCCCTGCGAAAACGCCTCCGCGGGGCGTTTGAAGAACGTCAACCGGTCGAGAAAGTGACTCATTTTTCTGTCCTGCGGTTCGCGGTCGCCGGCCCGGGCGGCCCATGACGGCCAAGGCGCATCCTGCAAATCACCACGGCGTTCGCCTTGATCAAGATCAAGACGATACTAGGTTATTGTCACTATTAAATGTGATGTTAATCACATTTATGGGCGCCTTCAGCGAGCAGGGTTCGGCTCGATGAAGCGCCCAAAGCGAATGGCGAGCGGCCCGATTCCGGACCGATCCGACGGTCATGCTCCGGCCGCCGCCGCGACGCCGGACGGGCCGGCGGGCCAGACCGCCACGCGCCGCGTCGGCGCTCAGGCTCCGAAAATCGCTATGCCACGGCGCCGTTGCGAGCCTTGGATTGGCCAAACATGCGGGCGGGCGCCTTCATGCCGGCTACGCCTCCTCATACCTCGGAAACAGAACATTGTTTTCCAAGTGAATGTGTTCCCTCAGGTCGTCCGCCAGCTTTGCTGCGCCGAAATAAAGCGCTTGCCAGGAACGGCATGCCCCTTCGGGCTGGGCAAATCCGCCCGTGATCTCTTGCATCCGTTGCAGGTGCTCGCCATGGTCGGCATGATCGTGACGCATTTGTTCGATCGGCGCGTCGAGCCCGCCTCCACTGCGTCGCCGCATCGCCGGGAACAAAATGAGTTCCTCCTTCTTCATGTGAACTTCAAGCTCGCCCTGCATCTGCTTCAGCAAGGCCGCAAGGCCGCGCGGCGCCTGCGGATGATCGACATGGACCGCCTCTACTTTTCTCGCGAGTTCGATGAGTTCGGGCAATTCACGTCGGTGCGTCTCGTGATACCGGGCCAGAATGTGATCGATCAGCCACCCGGTCTCCCAGGATTCCGGCAGCGCGGCGCTTGAGGCTTCGAGGGCGCGGAGTTCGCGCTCGACATCATCGACGTCGACGCCGCGCTGCCGAGCCGCTTCGCCCAGCGCCATGTCGCCGCGACAGCAGAAATCGACACTGTGTTTTCGAAACACCGCAGTCGCGCCGGGCATCGTCGCGGCTAGCTCGCCCACCGTTCGGTTGCGCAGGGAAACACTCTGGGTTTGGGCCGTCATTTCAGCTCTCCTTCGTGATGGTCGAGATGGCGACTACGCTTGCGACTGCGAAACTTTCGCCTTGGGCCACCAGGACGCCATGCTGGCCGACGATTCCAAGGCCGAGACTCTCCGCAACGCGACCGAGGCCACCGCCGAAATGCGGTTCAGCGGAAGGGCGCAGAAGTCCGGGTCGGTCTTCCCGAGTCGCTCGACCATCGCCTCGTCGAAGCCTGTCGGCGTCATGATCTCGATCCTGATCTGCGCGCGGCGTTGCGCCGCCGCTCTGCTCGCCGCCATCAATCAGCGCCTTGAATGGGTATTCGCAATTCCTATTTAGCTCGACATAATGAGCATTGCAAATACTACTTTAAGCGAACGACAGTCCGTCACCGCGCCTTCGCCGAATTTGGGCTGGGCGCCCGATGCGACTCGCAGGCGCTCAGGGTCACGCCCTCGCTACTGAGGTCGCCTCGCGAACTGACGCCGAGCGCCCGGCTGACGGAATCCGCGCCGACCGCCCCGACCTTACGCGCGCGACCGGGAGCGGGAGCGGGGTCTCGCCAGCGCCGCCCGCGCGTGCAAATGGGCGCCAAGGCTGCTAAGCACGCGCATCGGCGGGGAAGAGACATGGGCCTTTCGGCTCACGATTGGGACATTGTATTGCAGGCGCCGCTGTTCAAAGCGATGGGGCCGACGATCTCACGCGCGATCATTCAGGACCGGCCGCCTCGGCATTATGCGCGCGGAGAGCAAATCTTCCAGGAGGGCGATCCGGCAGAGGGATTCTTTGTCGTGATCGAGGGCTGGGCGAAACTCCTTCGTCTGCGGGAGGACGGCGAGGAAGTGGTCGTCGCGATCTTTTCCGCCGGAGAAACCTTCGCTGAAGTCGCCATGTTCCTCGGCGGTCGTTATCCCGCGAGTTGCGAAGCGGTCTCGCCGGCGCGCATCCTCAAGGTGGACGCCGCCGTCTTGCGACGCGCAATTCTTGCGCAGCCGCAACTCGCCTTCGACATGCTCGCAGCCGCTTCGCTGCGCCTCAGGGAACTTGTCGACGAGATCGAAAGGCTGAAGGCGCAATCGGCGCCGCAACGCATCGCCGATTTTTTTCTCAAGCAGGCCGCCGCGGACTCGGGTCGGGCGGAAATCGCCTTGCCCTACGAAAAGGCCCTGATCGCCAATCGCCTCGGCATGAAGCCGGAGAGCTTTTCGCGTGCGCTTGGCAAATTGGAGGCGTTCGGCGTCACGGTCAACCGCGAGAGCGTATGCATAAGCGATCTCGCCAGACTCGCCGCCTTCGTCGACGGTCACGAGGAGCGCATCGCGGGCGACGGACGCACTTCGCGATCCGGCGCCGGAATTGCTGCGGATCCACGGACTTGCGAGACGGCCGCGCGCGCCGTCCCGCGTCCGAGCCCGTCGAGCCGCACGCCTTGAGCGCAGCGGCGAGTCGTCCATTCTGCATTTGCCGAATTAACCGGAGTCAAGGACGATGATCTCGCCTGGCTCGGTCGAAAGTCATGATGGCTCCCGCGGTTCGCGGATCGAGGGGGCGCGCTGATCGTCTATGCCGCCGAGACCTTCAACGAGATCAGGCGGCCGCAGCAAACAGCGAGCGAACGCGATGCGGAAAGCCTTGGCGATCACGCACGTCGCTTTTGAAGGCCTCGGCTCGCTGGCGCCGGAACTGACGCGCTTCGGCTTCGCCATCGAGACCATCGACGCATGCACCGCCGATCTCCGCGCCATCGATCCCCTTGCGCCGGACCTCGTCGTCGCACTGGGCGGCCCGATCGGCGTCTACCAGCGGGACGCCTATCCGTTCCTCGACGCCGAGATCGAGCTGATCCGCGCGCGCCTCGCCGCGCGCCGACCGACGCTCGGCCTGTGCCTGGGCGCGCAGTTGATGGCGGCGGCTTTGGGATCGCGCGTTCACCCGGGCGCGCACGGCAAGCGGATCGGCTGGGCGCCGATCGAAGCCGGGCCGGATTTCGACCGCTGCCCGTGGTTCGCGCCTCTGTTCGCGCCCGGCCTTCGCGTCCTTCATTGGCACGGCGATACGTTCGGTATGCCGGAGCAGGCGCTCCACCTTGCGGCGACGCCGACCTATCCCAGCCAGGCATTCGCCATCGGCGCCCATGCGCTGGCGCTGCAGTTCCATATTGAGGCGACCGCGCTCGACCTGGAGCGTTGGTACGTCGGCCATGCATGCGAGTTGGCCGATGCCGGCCTCGACATTCGTCGACTGAGGGAAGAAGGCCGCGATTTCGCGCCCGCGCTTGAAACGGCGTCGAAAGCGATCTGGCGAAATTGGATCTCCAAGGCGCTCGGAGCGTGAAGCGGCGCCCTGATCGAGTCGGGTGACGAGCTTGGACGATGACGAGGCCTTCAAGGCCCTCGTCATCGCAAGCGGCGCCTCAAAATCCGGGCCGTTTTTCAGTAGCCTGCTAAAGCGAGTTGTCCGGCTCCAAGGAGCGTTATATCCAGAGCTATGTCGGCTTTTGCACAAAAATTATTCATATAGGATATCTATGAGTTAGCGGGCCTTGCCAGCTGCTCAATCAGTAATCGTCATTGCTTAAATTGCGGGCGTTATTGGTAATTCATTAGGTTATCGTCGGCATCGTCGTGAAATGGACGCATTGATCCGGTCAGACACGAACTGCCGGTCGAGGGCATGACGCCATACGTTCATCCCGGTTTCGATCCGGATTCTCCATTCCATCAAAGAGTCTTGCACGTAGGTGTTTAGCCGGCGGCGGGCGGCGCTCGGCGCAACGGGGGTCATTAATGTTCCATCGATTGAAAATCGCATCGAAACTTTTGATTGGGTTTGGAGCGCTTCTTTTGCTTCTTGTCGGCATCTCCAGTCTCTCGGCGATCAATGGACTCAAGTCCAGAGACTCCCTCGAAGAATTGGCGAAATACAAGGCCAACGAGGTTCTGGACCACGTCGTTCAAGAGAACATCCAGACTGGGCGCATGCATATGTGGATGGCCCTCGGATCGGGCGACCAGGAGCACTGGAAACAATCGGACGTGGCTTTCCAGGCAGCGAGCGATAGGCTCGACGACTTGGCAAAGAGCACGACGAATCCGAGCCGCTCGGCCAAGGTCCAACAATTGATCGGGTTGCTGCATAACTTCAGGGACGTGGCGGGTCGATTCCGAACCTTTGCAGGGCAGAACGAAGCCCTGAACACGCCTGAGGGAAAGGCCGTGTTCGCCAACGCCCTCAAGATCGGCGCCGATTTCACGAACCTCGCCGCCACGCTCTCGCAGGAATATGAAAGCTCCGCCAGCCAGACGGAATCCGACGCCAAGGAATCGGCCGATCTGATCGTCGCTGTCGCATTCGGCGCCGGGCTTGTTAGCCTGCTCATCGGCCTGGCGCTTTCGTTCTTGATCACCCGGAGCATCAAGCAGCCGATCGTCAACCTGACCCAGGTCATGGATTCCCTGGCGAAAGGCGATCTGACCGTATCGGCGCCGAACACGAGCGAACCCAACGAGATCGGCGAAATGGCGCGAAGCGTCATGGTGTTCAAGGACAATGGCGTTGAGCGCCAGCGGCTGGAAGCCGAAGCGGCCGCGAATAGGGCCGCCGCCGAGGCGGAGCGCGAGCGGACGGCGGCGGAACGGGCGAAGGCGGCCGAGGAGCAAGCCGAGGCCGTGCACCGCCTCGGCGACGGGCTCAAGAATCTCGCCGCCGGCGATCTGACCATTCGCCTCGGCGACGGCTTCTCGGAAAAATACCTTCAGATCAAGAGCGACTTCAATGAAGCGATCGACAAACTGAAGCAAACGATGCTGTCGGTCGTGTCGAGCACGAGCGCCATCAATTCGGGCACGCGGGAAATCTCGAGCGCCGCCGACGACCTGTCGCAACGCACCGAGCAGCAAGCGGCGAGCCTCGAGGAGACGGCGGCGGCGCTCCATGAGATCACCGCGACCGTGGAGAAATCCGCCGAAGGGGCGAACCACGCCCGTCAGGTGGTGGCCGCCGCCGACGAGGACGCCAAGAAGAGCGCGGTCGTGGTGCGCCAAGCGGTC
>Ga0187852_1000182_pt1 | contig 69179 bp, 44 predicted proteins | sample June2016WEW_6_40_FD_134511 | JGI IMG/M metagenome (GOLD analysis project Ga0187852, IMG submission 134511) | Peatland microbial communities from SPRUCE experiment site at the Marcell Experimental Forest, Minnesota, USA - June2016WEW_6_40 | ecosystem: Environmental > Terrestrial > Soil > Wetlands... | reverse complement strand
GTCGCCGGAGCAGATCCGGGCGGCGGACGCGGAGGCGGAAGTGGGGCCTGGGACGGACATCTACTCCCTGTGCGCCACGTTTTACGAATTGTGCACGGGGACGAGGCTGTACCATCACGACCGGGAAAGCGCGGAGACGGTGAGGACGCAGAAGCTGGCGGGACGGATGCCGGAATCGCCGCGGAAGCAGGTCAAAGGACTGCCGTGGGAAGTGGAGACGATCCTGCTGGGAGGACTGGAGCCGTAGCTGTCGGACCGGTACCACACGGCGGCGGAGGTGGAGCGCGACGTGCGGCACTTCCTGGCGGACGAGCCGATCGAGCACAAGCGGCCGTCGGCGGTGCGGCGCGCGAGACTGGCGTACCGGCGGAATCGAACGGTCTCCAACCTGGTGGCGTGCTTTCTGATATTGGCCGTGGCCGGGACCATCTTCTACATCCACCGGATCAAGGCCGAACAGGCAAGGACGGAAGAGCAACGGCGGAGCGCGGTGGAAAAGGAGAAGACGATCCGCAGGAACGCCGTCCAGTCCGATTTCCTGATTGCCGCCGAAAAAGTCGAGCAGGGGCGCCCGGATCAGGCGCTGGCGTACCTGGGGCGGGCTTTAAGACTGGACTCCGGCCACACGCCGTCTCAGGCCAGGATGTTCACCCTGGTCGCACAACGGCGCTGGAACGCGCTCCTTTGGCGCGCACAATTTGGGGCCGACATCCGCTCCACCCAGTTCAGCCCCGATGGCCGGTGGGTAGTGATGGCGTCGAATGACAACACCGCGCGCATCCGGGAGGTGGCCACGGGCAAATCGGTAGGCGAGCCGATGCGGCATGAGAATGGGGTCGAATCTGCGCAGTTCAGTCCCGATGGCCGGTGGGTGGCGACGGCGTCTCAGGATAATACCGCGCGCGTCTGGGAGGCCGCCACGGGCAAACCGGTGAGCGAGCCGATGCGGCATGAGGCTTTGGTCTGGTCCGCGCAGTTCAGCCCCGACGGGCGGTGGGTGGTGACGGCCTCGACGGACAAGACCGTGCGCGTTTGGGAGGCGGCGACGGGCAAACCGATCGGCGATCCCATCCGGCATGGCCAGTTGGTCGCGTCGGCGCAGTTCAGTCCGGACGGCCTGTGGGTGGTTACGGCGTCCTGGGACAAGACCGCGCGCGTCTGGGAAGCGGCGACAGGCAAACCGGTCGGCGAGCCCATGCAGCATGGATCGTACGTGCAGTCCGCGGAGTTCAGTCCCGACGGGCGGTGGGTGGCCACGGCGTCGTATGACGGGACCGCGCGCGTCTGGGAGGCCGCGACGGGCAGGCCGGTGAGCGAGCCCATGAAGCATGGAGATATTGTAAGTTCCGCGCACTTCAGCGCCGATGGACGATGGGTGGTGACGGCGTCTGAGGACAAGACCGCGCGCGTCTGGGAAGCGGCGACAGGCAAACCGGTCGGCGCGGCCATGCGGCATGAGGATAAGGTCTGGTGCGCACAGTTCAGTCCCGATGGGCGGTGGGTGGTGACGGCGTCTTTCGACAAAACCGCGCGTCTCTGGGAAGCCGCGACGGGCAAACCGGTGGGCGAGCCGATGCGGCATGAGGCAGGAGTCTGGCGCGCGCAGTTCAGTCCCGATGGGCGATGGGCGGTGACGGCGTCGGCCAACACCGCGCGCCTCTGGGAGGCCGCGACGGGCGCACCGGCCGGCAAGCCGATGCGGCATGCGGACGGAGTGGAGTCCGCGGAGTTCAGTCCCGATGGGCGGTGGATATTGACGGTGTCGGGTGACAACGCCGCGCACGTTTGGGAGGCGACCACCGGCAAACCAGTGGGCGAGCCGATGCGGCATGAGGAGGCTATCATGTCCGCCCGGTTCAGCCCGGATGGGCGCTGGGTGGTCACGGCGTGTTGGGACGGGGCCGCGCGCGTCTGGGAAGCCGCCACGGGCAAACCGGTCGGTGAGCCGATTCGACTCGGAAGCATCGCGGAGTTTGCGGAGTTCAGCCCTGATGGACGGTGGGTGGTGACGGCATCGGCTGACAAGACGGCGCGCATTTGGGATGCGGCCACGGGCAAGCCGATCGGCACGCCCATGCGTCATGAAAGCAGAGTATTGTCCGCGCAGTTCAGTCCCGACGGGCGGTGGGTGGCCACGGCGGCGATGGATAACACGGCGCGCGTCTGGGAGGCGGCCACGGGTAAACCGGTGGGCGCGCCGATGCGGCATGAGGGCGTTGTTGCATCTGCCCAGTTTAGTCCCGATGGACAGCGGGTGGTCACGGCGTCTTCGGACCGCACCGCGCGCGTCTGGGCAGCCGCCACCGGCAAGCCGGTGGGCGAGCCGATGCGGCATGGAGACAGAGTAGTGTCCGCGGAGTTCAGTCCCGATGGACAGTGGGTGGTGACCGCGTCCTGGGATGCGACCGCGCGCGTCTGGGAGGCGGCCACGGGCAAACCGGTGGGTGAGCCTATCCGGCATGAAAAGACGGTCGCGTCGGCGCGGTTCAGTCCGGACGGGCGATGGGTGGTCACGGCGTCCTGGGACAGGACCGCGCGCGTCTGGGACGCGGTCACAGGCAAACCGGTCGGCGATCCCATGCGGCATGCGGACGATGTACGGTCCGCGCTGTTCAGCCCGGATGGGCGATGGGTGGTGACGGCGTCGGACGACGACACCGCCCGCCTGTGGCCCTTTGCCGAATACAGCCCGTCGGCGGACGTGGCGGCTCTCATTGCCATGGGCGAGTACTGCGGCGGCCTGACGCTCGACCCGGAAAGCGGCCTGTTGCGTCAGCCGAGCGATCCCGAACTTGCGGAGCTGGCCCGCCGCTTCGCGGACATGCGCCAGGATCCCCTCTATGGAAACCTGGTGCGCTGGGTCGTTGACCCGCCGGACCAGCGACCTGCCAGCCCGTTGATGGACCAGCCGGCCCCCAGCGTCGGTCAACCTGCGAAGTGAATGCTGCAGCCCCGAAACGGCCCGCCGCCGATAATCGGCTTGACAAGTTGGGCCCGGAGCGTCAGAATAGGAAATCCGATGGCTCGCTGCCATGCGGACGAAGGCCATCTGGGAATTTCCGATCAATACCTCTGACGGCCCACATGCTCGATTCGCTTGAGAACCAGACGATTTATATCGTGCGGGAGGCGTACTATCACTTCCCCCGGATGGCGATGCTCTGGTCCATCGGCAAAGACTCCACCACGCTGCTTTGGATGGTGCGCAAGGCGTTCTTCGGCAAGATTCCGTTCCCCATCCTGCACATTGACACCGGCTATAAGTTCCCGGAGATCTACGCGTTCCGGGACGAATACGCGAAGAAATGGGACCTGGACCTGCGCATCGTGCGCAACGAGCAGGCCATCGCCGCCGGAGTGAGTCCGCACTCGGAGAAATTCGCCTGCTGTTCGGCCCTGAAGACCGAAGCCTTGCGCCAGGCCATCGAGAAGTTCAAGTTCCAGGCGCTGCTCCTGGGCATCCGCCGCGACGAGCACGGCATCCGGTCCAAGGAGCGCTATTTCTCCCCGCGCGACGAACAGTTTCAGTGGGACTACCAGAACCAGCCCCTCGAAATGTGGGACCAGTACAAGTCCCAGGCCGAAGGCGGCACGCACGTGAGAGTCCATCCGCTGCTGCACTGGCGCGAGGTGGACGTCTGGTCGTACGTCCGCCGCGAGCAGATCCCCATCGTCAACCTCTACTTCGCCAAGGGCGGAAAGCGCTATCGCAGCATCGGCTGCGCGACCTGTTGCGAGCCGGTGCCTTCGACGGCCGAGACCCTGGACCAGATCGTCGAGGAACTTCTCACCACGCGAACCTCCGAACGCAGCGGCCGCGCCCAGGACAAGGAGGCCGTCTACACCATGCAGAAGCTTCGCGCCCTGGGCTACATGTAGGAACGGACATGCCGGAACGGGAAACCCTCAAGCTGGTCATCGTCGGCCACCTCGACCACGGAAAATCCACGCTCATCGGCCGGCTCCTCAGCGACACCGGCTCTGTGGCGCCGGAGAGGTTGGAGGAAATCCGGCAGGTCTCCAAAGAGCGCGGGCGCGAAATGGAGTACGCACACCTGATGGACCACCTGCAGGAAGAGCGCCGGGATGAAATGACCATTGACACCGCGCAGGCCTTCTTCCGAACGCCCCGGCGCGACTACGTCATCATAGACGCGCCCGGCCATCGGGAGTTGATGCGCAACATGATCACGGGCGCCGCCCAGGCCGAAGCCGCCGTCCTGGTGGTGGACGTGTGCGAAGGGGTGCGCGAGCAGACGAAGCGGCATGCCCATTTCCTTTCCCTCATGGGCATCCGGCAGGTGCTCGTCTGGATCAACAAGATGGATAAAGTCCATCATGACTGCGCGCAGTTCGAGGCCGTGGCCGAAGCGGCAAGGCAGTATCTCAAGGCCGTGGGCCTGGTTTCCGCGTCGTATATTCCGGGCTCGGCCCTGCTGGGCGAGAACGTCGAGCATCGTTCCGACGCCATGAACTGGTACGACGGACCCATCCTTCTGGAAGCGCTCGATGCATTGCAGGCGATCTCGCGATCGGCCGAGGGACCGCTGCGGTTCCCGGTTCAGGATGTTTACGCCCTCGATGGGCGCAAGCTCCTGGTCGGCCGCATCGAATCGGGGCGCTTGCGGGCGGGGCAGGAACTTCTGTTCCTGCCTTCAGGCCTAAAGACGCGAGTGACCGCCGTCGAACTCTTCGGCCAGCAACGCAGCGAAGCGGTCAGCGGCGAATGCATCGGGCTGGCGCTCGATTCCGCCCGGTTGCCCTCGCGCGGGGACGTGGGCTGCGCGGGGACGCTGCCGAGCCCGACGAGCCGGTTCCGCGCCAGCGTCTTCTGGATGGCGGGCGATGCCTGCCGGAAGGGAGAACCGCTCCAGGTGCGCCTTTCGACGCAGGAGATTCCCGGAAGGGTCGAGTCCATCGAGCGCCGGATGGATTCGGCCTCGCTGGAAACGCTGGAAGCGCCGGCGGAGCGCCTTGAGGAGACGGAGCTGGGCGAGGTCGTCATCGCGCTCGACCGGCCTCTCGTCGCGGAGCTTCCCTCCTGCGTTCCGGAACTCGGCCGGCTGATCCTGACGCGCGGCCCGGAGACGGCCGGCGGCGGCCTCGTCCAGGAGGTGAACGCCTGATGCGCCGGCGCTCACTTCGAGTGAAGCTGATGCTGGCCATCCTCCTGATGGCATTTCTCGGCGCGCCGAGCGCCTTCGCCTATATTGATCCGGGCACCGCGCAGCAGGTCTGGAGCACCTTGGGACCCGTGATCGGGATTATTATCGGGTGCGTCTCCGCCGTGTTCCTGGTGTTCTGGGCGGTGGTGCTGCGCGTCACGGGCTACTGGAGAAAGTTCCCGGTCATCAAGGGCATGAAAGGCCGCACCGTCGCCCTGATCGCGGTCGCGTGCGGCTTGATCGTCCTGGGCCTGGGGCTTGTCGAGCATCGCGGGCGTGCGTCGGTTGCGCTTGCAACGAAAGGGAGCGAGGTGGCGTACAAACGGGTGATCGTGATCGGGATTGACGGACTGGACCCGCGGCTGGTCGAGCGTATGATGGACGACGGCCGGATGCCCAACTTCGCCAAGCTCGCGCGCGAAGGGACGTTCTCCGCGCTGCAGACGGCGATTCCGCCGGAAAGCCCGGTTGCCTGGATGTCCGCCGCGACCGGCATGAACCCCGGCCGGCACGGCCTTTTCGATTTCATCCGCCGCAACCCGGAAAACTACCTGCCCGACCTCTCGATCCTGAAGACCTCTTCCAAAGGCTCCTGGAGGCGATCGGGCCAACCGTATGTCCCGCCCTCGGCGCAGAAGGCATTCTGGGACATCCTGGGCGAGCAAGGCATCCCGACGGTGGTCCTGCGCTGGCCGGTGACTTTCCCCGCCCAGCCGGTCAACGGCAGGTTGCTGAGCGGCCTGGGCACGCCCGACGTGACCGGCTCTTTGGGCCGGTACGCCTTCGTCACCACAGCGTCCCTCGCCGCCGACGACAAGGCGCCGGACCGCGTCGTGGAGGTGAAGTGGAACGGGTCGGCGATCCAGACGGAACTTCCCGGCCCGCTGGTCATGGCGTTCACCGGTCAAAAGACCAGCGCCGTTCCCTTGAGCATCGAGCGGGTCCCCGGGCAGCAGAAAATCACGCTGCGTTGCGGGAAGAACGACCCGCTGGACCTGGCGCCGGGACAGTGGTCGGACTATATTTCCATCTCCTTCCCGGGCGGCCTCTCGCGCGACTGCCCGGCGATGGTGCGATTCTATCTGACGAGCCTGGAGCCGGAGTTGAAGCTCTACGTCACGGCCCCGCAGATTGACCCGAAAAGCCCCGCCTTTCCCATCAGCCACCCGCCGGGCGGCGCCGGCGAACTGGCGCGGGCCATCGGCTCCTTCTCCACGCTCGGCATGCCCGAAGACACGCAGGCCGTCCTGCACGGGCGCATTCCTCCGGCCGCATTCCTGCAGTTGTGCGACCGCCTCACGACCGAACGCGAGGCGATGTTCGACCAGGAACTGAAGAAGTTCGACAAGGGACTCCTGGCCGTGGTCTTCGACACGAGCGACCGGATAGAGCACATGTACTGGGAAGACGATGACGCGGCCCACACGCGGCCGGTGACCGAACCCAGTTCCGCGCCGGCGATTATCGAGCACTACAAGCGGATGGACGCCGTCCTCGGCAAGGCGCTGGCGAAGGTGGACAAGGACACGGCGATCTTCGTCCTCTCCGACCACGGCTTCACGAGCTTCATCCGCGCGGTTCATCTGAACCGCTGGCTGATCCAGAACGGGTTCATGCATCTGAAAGACTCCGACGACGCCGAGGGAGCGCCGCTTCTGAAGAACGTGGACTGGTCGAGGACGAAAGCCTACGCTGTGGGATTCTGCAGCCTGTACCTGAACCTCGCCGGGCGCGACGGGCAGGGCATCGTGAAGCCCGGCGAAGAGGCCCGGCAGCTCCAGGACGAGCTGGTGCAGAAGCTCCGCGCGTGGAACGATCCGGAGACCGGCAAGCCGGTGGTTCGCAACGTGTACCGTAAGGAAGACGTCTACAAGGGTGAATGCGTCGAGGAAGCGCCCGACCTGATCATGGGCTATCACCCCGGTTACCGCGGCTCGTGGCAGACGGCCGTGGGCGCCGGGCCGGCGGGAGTTGCGGTCGTGGCGAACAACGAATCATGGGCCGGCGACCACCTCGTGGATGCCCCGTGCGTGCCGGGCACGTTCCTCACCAACGTGCACTGCACGTCCCAATCGCTGTCCCTCGTGGACATCGCCCCGACCATCCTGCGCGCGTTCAATGTCCCACTGCCCGAAGGATTGGACGGCAAGCCGCTGTTTTAAGCGAGAGCAGCGGAACGCCGAATCGCGGGAACCTCCATCGTCCTTGCGCTGTCTTGAAAGGGCCAATATGTCACATAAATCATATGGCGGCGCGATCTGCGGACTGCTCCTCGCGTGGCTGCTTCCGTGCGCCTTTTCCATCGCCCAGGACCGGGCGAAGAACGCGGCGACTGCAGGGGCCGCCCAGGCGCCAGCGCGCATGGATCCGGCGCTCGCTAGGGAGTGGATGCAGCGCTGGAAGGAGACCATCCTCCGCGAGAGCCGCACCCGCTGGTGCGACCAGGTCATGGGCGAGGCGATCGCCGACGTGGTCGGCGCTCCATTCCTGAGCGGGTTCTACCAGGGCTACATGGCCACGGGCGACCGCGAGTGGGTGGACCGGTTCATAGACTGGACCGACTCCGTCGTGAAGCGCGGGGTGAAGGAGCCGGACGGGTACATCGGCTGGCCCCGGGAAGAGAACGGCGACGTCCTCGAGTACCTTCCCGGCGGCATGAAGGAGCGCTACACGGACACGGAGGTGGGCGATGCGTGGTTTTTTCGCCCCGTGGTGCTGATGTCCGGCGAGATCCTCAAGACGCCGGCCCTGAAGAAGGAGTACGGAGCGAAGGCCGAGGAATACATCCGGCTCGCCGAACGAACATTCGAGAAATGGGATTCGCGCGGCGCCTGGCGCGAGACCAAGGACGGCGGCGGGCTCTGGGTCATCCCGCCCTTCGGGCTTGACCGCCGGACCGGCCAGTGGACCGAGGGATATGAACAGAGAAAAACGGACGGCGTCTCCATGCCGGACAACAAGGAAAACTCGATCACCCTGTGGATGATCGCCATGTACGACGTGACGCAGAAACCGATCTACCGGGAACGGGTCGAGAAGTGGATGCGCGTGCAGAAATCGCGCATGAGGCTGCGCGAAAACGACAAGTATTTCGTCTGGAATTACTGGGACCCAGCCGGGCCGTGGGACTACAAGCCGGATGGCTCGCTCAAGCACTGGGTGGGCGTTCACCCGAACGGCCGGTACTACCGGCTCGACGTGGATGCGATCGCGGCGGCGTGGGAGCATGGCCTGGTCTTCACGAAAGAAGACATCGCCCGCCTGATCGCCACGAACCGGGATTTCATGTGGAACCAGCAACTCAAGGACCCGCAATTCCAGCGGATTGACGGCGAAAGGCCCGCCGGGAACGTGCCGCCGGGGCTGCTCTGGACCGCCCTGGCGCCCTATGACCCGACGCTGCGGAAGCTTTTTGAAGCCGAAGCCACCCATGATCCGGCCAGTTGGGAGGGCCTGGGCTTCGTCGCCACGCCCGCATGGGTCGCCCGCTTCGGCAGAGGGGCCGCGGCCGGCCGGTGATCTGCCGCGCCTCGGAGAAATTCGGCCTTCCATTCCTTGACAGGTGATTCGAGCCGGCGTAGGATGCTGCCCGTTTGACCGGCTTTTGGGACGCGACCGCCGCCCTCGGCAGGGATTCCTTGGAGGAGACAGCATGAAACTTTCTTTTGCCACGCTCGGATGTCCCAAGTGGACGCTCGAGCAAATTGCCGCGAATGCGAAGGCGATGGGATTCGACGGCGTCGAATTGCGCGGCGTCGCCGGCGAGCACATCGGCCCCGAAGAAACGCCTGCGGAGCGCGCGCGCATCCGCAAGCTCTTCGACTCGCACGGCATCCAGATCGCCGCCATCATGGGCTACAGCAGCTTCACGATGGACGATCCGGCCAAGCTCAAGGAAAGCATCCGGCTCGCCCAGTGCTTCCTGGAGACCGCGAAGGACATCGGCTGCCCGACGCTGCGGCTGTTCGGCGGCGTGTTTTCCAAGCAGCTCGACGAGAAGGCCAACATGGCGCGCGTGGCCGAAGGGGTGAAGCGCGTGGCCGGGGCTGCCGAGAAGACCGGCGTCAACATCGCGCTGGAGACGCACGACGACTGGACGAACGGGGCTCGGCTGAAGGCCCTCATCGCCTCCGTCGGCTCGCCGCGGGTCGGCGCCTGCTGGGACGCGGCCAACGGCTACTTCTCGGAAGCGCCGGAGGTCACCTGCGCCGCCCTCCGCGATTGCCTCATGCACGTCCACTTCAAGGACGCCGCCATGGTGGACGGGAAGATCAAGAGCAAGCTGCCCGGCACCGGCCAGTTGGACCTGAAGAAACTGCTCGCGCTGATCATGAGCACGGGATACGACCGGTACCTGTCGTTCGAGTGGGAGAAGAAGTGGGAACCGGACCTGGAAGAGCCGGAGGTCGCCTTCCCGACCTACGTCAAGCTCACCCGCAAGCTGCTGAAGGAAGCGACGAAGGGAAAGGCGAAGAAAGCGTAAAGCATAAGGCGCGCGCCCGGTAGAGTTCGTCCTCCGGCCGGGCGACCAGCGCCTACGTCATGCGGCCGTATTTCTCCGCCGTGATCTGCGCGACGACCGGCTTGCCGGTGCAGAACGCGCGGATGTTGGCCGCGGCGTAACCGGCGGACTCCGCGAACATCGCCTCGCCCACCTCGCAGATGCTGTGCGGATAGCAGATGACGTTGTCCATCTGCAGCAGCGGCGAATCCTTCGGCAAAGGCTCCTGCTCGAAAACGTCCAGCCCCGCAAAAACGTCCGGCCTGGCCCGGAGGAACTCGATCAGCTCCTTCTCCCGCACGATCTTGCCGCGGGCGGTGTTGATGAAAATGGCGTTGCGCTTGAGCCGGTCGAGCAGCGCGCGCCCGACCAGCCCGGTGGTCTCCTCCGTCAGGCCAGCCTGGATGGTGAGGACGTCGGACTGCTCGAAAAGCTCCTCGAGCGTCCCGCAGCGCGCGACCGGTTCGGGCAGCGCGGCGACGTAGGGATCGTACGCGATGGCCTTGACCTCGAACGGCGCGAGCAGCCCGAGCAACAGCCGCCCGACCGCGCCGAACCCCATGAAGCCGACGATCTTCCGGCGGAGCGTCGGGTAGGGCGAGGCGTAGTTGTACAGCCACGTCGGCTGCTCGAGCATGTGGCGGCGCAGGCGCGGCATCTCGCGCGTGCAGGCCAGGATCAGCGCCAGGTTCCCTTCGGCCAGGTACCACATCGGCCCGTCGCCCCAGTTCGTCACCAGGATTCCCGCTTCGATGTATTCCTTCGGGATCCAGCCCTTGAGACCGCCGGAGACGTTGCAGACGTACTTCAGCCGCCGCGGCTTGTCGCGCAGGATGTCGAGCGGCAGGCGCGGGCTGCTCCACGCCGTCAGCGCGACGTCCGTTTCACGCAGGATCGGGATCAACTCCGCGGTGTGATCGCTGCCCCCGTCGAACGGGTGCGCGGTGTAGCTGCCGAATTCGGCCATCACGCGGCGCAGGTCGTCGCGCACGAACAGCTTCTCGATGCCCTGCGGCATTATGCCGCTGAAACGCATCTTCATGCCGGACTCCTTAAAATTGATCCGCGTCATGTTACGCCGCTTGTCCATACCTGTCAACAATCGGCGGATCGAATTCGCGCCGGAGCGGGCGATGCCGGTTGTTCTGCTGCCGGCCGTCTCGGCCGGCCGAGTCGCTCTAACCGAAGGCGCCGAATAGCCCGTTAAAAAGAAGACGGCTCGACGCTTTCACGCCGAACCGCCTTGCTTCGATCCAGCCGCCCGGGTTCGCCCCCCACATCTTCCCGCAATCCCTTGCGACCGGCTCTCGCCCCGCACTGGGCATCATATCAGACCGGCGGCGGCGATCAATCGGGCACGCGCCCGTTCTTCGCATAGGGAAAATTCCTATGCGGCGCGGCCCTCTTGAATAATCGGCAGCCTGCGGTTAGTATCCGGTCCGGCAGACACTTGCCTTTTGAAAGGGCCACCCTATGAAATTCGGCCGGATACCGGGCATCGAAGCGCCCGTCTCGCGCGTGGTCATGGGCGCGATCCAGGACCCGGCGCGGGCGGAAGTGATCTACGACGATTTCGTCAAGTCCGGCGGGAACTGCTTCGACACCGCCTGGATCTACGGCTACGGGGCGTGTGAAAAAACCCTTGGGCATTGGGTGAAGAGCCGGAACATCCGCGGGCAGGTCATCATCCTCGATAAAGGCGCCCACACGCCGTTCTGCACTCCGAAGGCCCTCACCATTCAGTTCATGGAGAGCCTGGAGCGCCTTCAAACGGATTACGTGGACATCTACATGTTGCACCGCGACAATCCGGAGGTCCCGGTCGGCGAATTCGTGGATGCGCTGAACGAGCATCTGAAGGCCGGGCGGATGCGCGTCATCGGCGGATCGAACTGGAGTATCGAGCGCGTCGAGGCCGCGAACGAGTACGCGCGGTCGCGCGGGCTGGCCGGCTTCGCGGCGATCAGCAACCACTTCAGCCTCGCGCGGATGGTCGAGGCGCCGGTGAGCGGATGCCTCGCTTCGTCCGACGCGCGCTCGCGCGAGTGGTTCCGACGCACGCAGATGCCGCTCGTGTCCTGGTCGAGCCAGGCGTGCGGCTTTTTCGCCGGCCGCGCGAGTCCGGAGAACCGCTCGGAACCGGAGTTCGCCCGTTGCTGGTACAGCGAGGACAACTTCCAGCGGCTGGCACGCGCAAGGGAGCTGGCCGCGAAGCGCGGCGTTCAGCCGATCAACATCGCCCTCGCCTACGTGCTCTGCCAGCCGTTCCCGACCTTCGGCATCATCGGGACGGGCTCGCTCGACCATCTCCGCGGCGCATTGCAGGCGCTGGAGGTCCAGCTCGCGCCGGCGGAACTGCGCCACCTGAATCTCGAGGATTGACTCGCGCTGTGGAGCGGACCATGCTTTCCAAAGCTCACGCCGTCAAGGCCGACGCCGTAAGTATCGGCTTCGGCCGAACGAGCCTGCGAGGCACGTGGGCGACGGATTTGCCGTTTGAAGACGACATCGAGGCGAGTGCGGTGGTCCTGCGCAGAGGCCAGGGCCCGCCGGTCGCCGTCATGAACTGCGACATGCTTTCCATGCTGCCGGCGACCTGCCTGAGAATCAGGGACCAGGTTGCCCGGTCAATCGGCACGACGCCGGAACAAGTGGGCGTGTTCTGCACGCAGAACCACGGCGTTCCATTGGACAGCCCGGTTGAGTTCGATCTCGATCGGCTCGCGGCGCGGTTTGCCGAAGCCGCCGAGCAGGCTCTGCGCGCGGCGCAGCCGGCCTCAATGGCTTATGTTGAAACGGCGCCTCGCCCGGCCGGCGTGGTCAAACGGCGGAAGAGATTCAACGGCGTCGGCTCTTTTACTTTCTATTACGGTTTTGACGTGCGGCCGGACGGCCGGGCCGGCTGCGCGGAGTTGCTGGAACTCGCCTTGAAGGGGCTGATGGTCGGGCCGGAGGTGGCGCTGCGCCATCCTTATCCCGCCTCCGCGCAATGGCCGACGTTGCACGATCGGCTGCCGGCCGTGCCTCGGGATTTGACCTTGGACGAGCCGGACGATCCGCTGATTCAGGGGATCTTCTTCAGGACCACTGATGGCCGGCCATTGGGCAGCATCAGCCGCTGGGCGGCGCATCCGATAACGGCCAACGTCGCGCGCCATGGCAGGAGCGTCCATCACAGCGGCGATTATCCGTTCTATCTGCGCCGGGCGCTGGGGCGCCAATTCGGCGGCGAGGCGGTTTTCTTCACGGGTCCCTGCGGCGACCAGGCGCCGCTGGTCGGCGAAAAGTCGCGCGCCCTGGCGGAACGCACCGGGGAACAGGTCGCGCGGCAATTGCTGGAGGCGCTGCGGACAGCGACGTGGAAGCCGGTGACGGACGTGCGCGCCGATTCGGCGAATGTCGCGCTTCCGGTCCGGCATGATTATCCGCGCTCGGTGGAACAGGCGAAGAAGACCCTGGAAACCGTTCGCCGGGAGTTCCATGAAGTGCGGACTTCAAGCATTCCGGATAAATGGCAGCGGTTGAAATCGCTTTCCGATGAAATCGAGCGCCTGAGCTATGCGGCGGAGGACACGCATCTGAGCTGGACCGGCTTGACGGTCGAGGCGCTCGCCCGCGGAAAGGTTCGGCATCCGCTCTTTGCGTTGCGGATCGGTGACGTGGCGCTTGCCGGCCTGCCGGGCGAACCCTTCGGCGCCTACAGCGTGGAACTCAGAAAACGCTGCGCGCCGATGCGCGTGATCGTCGCGGAGGAGTGCAACGGATATCTCGGTTATCTGCCCACCGCGGCGGAATTTCCGCTGGGCGGGTACGGCTCCAACTCGGCCATCTTCAGCCCGGATTCGGAGGCCTTATTGATAGAGTTGCTCGCTTCTCTCATCCATCGTATCGGCAATCCGGCGGCGGCTTGACTCTCCCGCAGCCTTGTGGTAATCACAAAACGAACTTGCAGCGCTTCTGAAAGGGCCGATGTGTCACATAGATTGTATCGCGGCGCGATCTGCGGACTGCTCCTCGCGTGGATTCTTCCGTTCGGCTTTTCCACCGCCCAGGGCCAGGCGATGGATCCGGCGCTCGCCCGGGAGTGGATGCAGCGCTGGAAGCAGAACATCCTTCGCGAGAGCAAGGACCGCTATTGCGACCGGGAGATGGGCGAGGAGATCGGCTGGCTGGTCAGTCCGTTCCTGAACGGGTACTACTACGGCTACATGGCCACCGGCGACCGCGAGTGGGTGGACCGGCTGATGGATTGGGGCGACTCCGTCATCAAGCGCGGCGTCAAGGAGCCGGACGGCTACATCGGCTGGCCCAAGCCTGCGGACGACGGCGTCGTCGAGTACCTTCCGCCCGGCGTGAAGGAGCGCTACACGGACGTCGAGGTCGGCGATGCGATGCTCCTTCGTCCGCTGGTGCTGATGGCCGGCGAGATTCTCAAGTCGCCCGCCCTGAAGGAAAAGTATGGCGCCAAGGCCGAAGAGTACATCCGGCTTGCCGAGCGAACCTTCGAGAAATGGGATTCGCGCGGCGCCTGGCGCGATACGCCGGAAGGCGGCATCTGGGTCGTTCCGCCCTTCGGGCTGGATCCCCAGACCGGCAAGTGGACTGAGCCTGGCGGATATGAACGGAGAAAGACGGACGGCAACTCCCTGCCGGACAACAAGGAAAACATCATCGCCGAGTGGATGCTGGCCATGTACGACGTGACGCACAAGCCCATCTACAAGGAACGCGCCGAGAAGTGGTTCCGGGTGATGCGCTCCCGTATGAAGCTCCGGGACGACGGCAAGTATTTTGTCTGGGACTACTGGGACCCGGGCGTGCCGTGGGACCATAATGCGGATGGGACTTTGAAGCACTGGGTGGGCGTACACCCGCACGGCGAGTACTACGGGATTGACACTGGGGCGATTGCGGCGGCGTACGAACATGGCCTGGTCTTCACCAAGGAGGATATCGCGCGCCTTATCGCTACCAACCGCGACTTCATGTGGAACAAGCAGGTCAAGAACGCGAAGTTCCAGATGATTGACGGCGGCCGGCCCGACCCGCGCTGGCCGGATGAGCCTGGTGAACTCTGGGAAGCCCTGGCGCCCTTTGACCCGACGCTGCGGGAGATTTTCATGGCCAACTATGATCCGGGCAGTTGGGGCGGCCTGTGGACGCCGCGATGGGTCCTTCGCTTCAGCGGAAAGTCCGAAGCCGGTCAGTGAGTTGTGGTTACCGTCGGGCAACCTGTTTCCAGGCGATGACAATGTCTTGGGAAATCCCGCAGATCAGCAATGCCGAGAAGGAAGCCGTTTGGAAGGCCTTCAATGAGCGTAAGCCGATTCGCGTGCCGGTGTCCATCTCCAGCAATCCGCGCATCGTTGTGCTCGACCCGAAGCTCAACCGCACAGGGGTGACGTTCGAGCAGATCTTCAATGACCCGCGCGTGATGATGGAGGCTTGGATCGGCCACGAGCACCATCGCCGCATGGTCATCAACCGCTATTGCGACTCGCCCACGGGCCTGCCGGAGCAGTGGACCGCCTCCGTGAGCTGGCTGAATACGCACGAGGCGGCCTTCTTCGGCGCCGCTTGGCATTTCCGCGAAGGCCAGATTCCCGATACGCAGCCGTTCCTCACCGCCGTCAACAGGGAAAGCATCTTCGACGTGGACATTGACCGGCCGATCGAAAATCCGCTCTCCAAGCGCGGCCTGCGGTTCTACGAGGAGATGGGAAAGATCGCGAAGGACTACGTCTTCCACGGCCGGCCTGTGAAGGTCGGCCGGTACGAGCAGGCCGGCACGGACGGGCCTTTGACCACGGGCATGAACCTGCGTGGGACGGACATGATGACCGATATGGCCGAAGACCCGGAGTACGCGGAGCGGTTGCTCGACCGGCTCACCGACGCCGCCATCAAGCGGGTCCACGCCTGGCGCAAATACTGGAACGACGAGAGCCTCGGCGGCGGGCTGGCCGACGATTCCATCCAACTCATCAGCACGCCCATGTACAAGCGGATGGTCATGCCGCGGCACAAGCGATACCTGGACGAATTCGCCCCCGATAAGCCGCGCGGGATTCACCTCTGCGGCGACGTCATGCGGCACATGAAGACCCTGCGCGACGAATTGAACGTCCAGACGTGGGACAGCGGCTTTCCGGTTGATTTCACCCGCATGCGCAGGGAACTCGGCCCCGGCGTGCAGATCAACGGCGGCCCGGGCATCATGCTCCTGCGCCACGGCACGGCTCAGCAGGTCTATGATCGCACCTGTGAGATTCTGGACAGCGGCGTCAAAACCGGCGGGCGATTCGTCCTCACCGAAGCCAACAACCTTCCGCCGCGCGTGCCCGAGGAGAACCTGGCCGCGATGTACAAGGCGGCGCTGGATAAAGGCCGTTACGACGCCTCCTGAAAACCGCGGCAGACCGCCGAAGAATTACTTGACCGGAGCGAACTCAGTCGTCAGAATGTGGCCTTTCGTGCGGCTCCTGGAACGGAAAGGGTGCAAGCATGCGCAAGCGCGACTACGGTCAGGAATACCTGAAGGACGTGGGCGCAAAGCTCGCCTCGGTCGAGAAGCGGAACGCCGCGAAGTTCGTGCGCGCCGGCGCGATGATCGCCGACGCCTATGAGCAGGATCGGCTGGTGCATGTCTATGGCGGCGGCGGGCACACCTGCCTGATGATCTTCGAGATGTTCTTCCGCGCCGGCGGCCTGGCCAACATCAACCCGATCATCGGCCACGACATCACGCCCGTCTGCCAGGCGCTGAAGTACCTGGAGGTCGAGCGCACCACCGGCTACGCCAACTGCCTCATCCGCTACTACGGCGTCGGGCAGGACGACCTGCTGATCATCTTCCACAACATCGGCATGAATCCCACGACGATTGACGCGGCGGAAGAGGCGAAGAAGCGCGGGGCGAAGATCATCGCGATCTCCTCGTCGAATTGGCGGCGCAAGCTGCCGCTCGATCACCCGATCCGCCATCCCAACAAGAAACACCTCTTCGATTATGCCGACCTGGCGATTGACGATCAGAATCCCTACGGCGACGCGGCGTTCAAAGTGGAGGGATTCAACGTGGCGCTGGCGCCGACCTCGACCATGGTGGACGCGTACATCGCGCATCGCATGGTGATCGAGTCGGTGACGGAGATGCTCCGCCGCGGGCTGCAGCCGCCGATTTTCCGCAGCGCCAATCTGCCCGGCGGCGATGCCTTCAACAGCGAGATGATCAAGCGCTACCGCGCCCGCGTCAAAGACCTGTAACCGAAACTTTCTTCAGGAGAACGTTCCATGTCACGAGCAGCCCGGAAGACCGCTCACACCCCGGCGCAGGAATTCCTGGCCGAGGCGCGCCGGCGGACCGCCGCCGTGCGGCGCGAGACCGCGCATTTCACCCAGTTGGGCGAGAAGATGGCCCAGCCGCTTCTGGCCGGTGGAGATATCAGCCTGCCACCGGTGGGCAGTTTCTCGCGCTCGGAGTTCTCCGGCCGAGCCGGCGGGCTGATGGGCATCCGATGGGCGGAAGGGCTTGGCTCGAGCAGGGACGTTGCGTTCTTCGGGCTGCCCGATCCTCGGCGCTGGAAGCCTGCTGAGGACGAGGCGTTTCAGAAGCAACTGAACAGCCGGCGGCGGCTCTTCGTCATAGGGCGCCCTGACGAACTGGAAGCGAAACTCCGCCACCGCATCTCCGGCTTCACCGGCGGAGCGCGCGCCGAAGAAGGGCTGTATGCGATGGGCGAGCATCGGCCGCTGGCGTCGTTTCGCCCGTTCGAACAGCTTGTGCGCGGCTGGCTGACCGCCGGTGAGTTGATCGCCGCGTGCACCCGCAAGGGCCTGATGCCGACGGTGTGGATGAGCGTCTGGCTCGAGGGCGCCCTCGCGCGCAACACCTCGCTCACCAAGCACGAGAGCAACCGGCGCGAGCCGTGGCTCGTGCCGCTCTTCCACAGCAAGGACTGGTACGTTCCACCGCTTCCCGCCGGGCACGTCGCGGCGGAGTATCTGCAGTTGGTTGACTCCATGATCGAGACGCTCGACCGGCAGTCGCGCGCGCTGACGCGGGCCGGCGATTGGATGGTCCAGGCGCACCGCGCCGGAAAGCGCGTCGCGGCGACGGCCGTCGGGCATTCCTATCCGCAGATCCTCGGGCTGCCCAAGGAGAGCAACTACCCGGTCCGCTGGGGAACGACCAACAGCGACCTGGCGACCGCGACCCCGGCTGACCTCGGCAAGGGAGATGTGTACATCCACCTGGGCTATGCGCCGGTGGATGTCCAGAAGGTCGGCGCCATCCTGCGCCGGGGAATCCGGTTCATCTACAGTTCTCCTTACGGGCGGCCGGAGGCGCTGAAAGATCATGAGGGGCTGCTCTGGCTCGATCTGCCCTGGCGGCCGGGCGATGCCGCGATTGACGTGCCCGGCTACAGCGTGCGCATCCTTCCGCTGAGCGCCGTCGCGCACACGCTGGCGTACTTCAGCCTGATGAGCGAGATGGCGGGACGAATGGGCTGGAACAAAGGTTAATTTCGACCGTAGTGCGATACGTGGATTTTGCCGGCTGAGCGATCCGAAGACGCGCGGCGCAACCCGCCGCGCGTCGCTTCTTAACGTGCAAGCAACGGCATCGCGCTTTTCTCCGAGTACTTCCACAGACGCGTCCCACCGAGCTAAAATGCAACAGCAGTGTGCACAAACTGTGGATAACTCTCGCCGCAGGCCTACTATTTTTGGTTAAAATGTCTCATTTTGATATAATGCCGCGCGTTCGGCAGAACACGACTGATAACTCCCACGCGGGAGATTCGAATATAGACGTTGCTGCATGTTGGTCGTAACTTGCGCAGGGGCGATCAGTCGCCGGAAGCCGAGCAGTGTCCGTATCGGCATCCCGCGCACTGAAACGAGGCCGAAGGGGCGCCCATGCGCAAGGCTATTTCCGCCTGCCGGTCCTGGATCACCGTCAGTCTCGCCGTCATCAACCTCCTCGGGCTGCTTGCGGTCTTCCGGTCGCTCTGCTGCGGCGACCTCGGCGCTCGGTTTTAGAAACCCAAAATTGAAAGGAGACCATTCATGTCCGAGACCAACAGCAAGCCGGCCAATCTGCCCGAAAAGATCGTCGTCACGCTTCGCGCCGGCGGCGTCTTTTTCGCCATTGCGAATGTCTTATGCGTAGCCATCCTCTGCTGGTGCTACCTGGCGGTGAAGCTGGAGCCCAAGACGCTGGCGGTCACCGGCTCCGCGCGCAAGGCCATAGTCTCCGACCTGGTCACATGGTGCGGCACGATCACCGCAAAGGACCCGAACCTCGTCAAGGCCTACGACGATCTGAAGAGCGCATCCGACAAGACCAGGGCTTTCCTGATCGCCGGCGGCATCCCGGAATCGGACATCACCTTGTCGGCCATCAACACCTCGCGCCGGTTCCACCAGGATATCGTCCCCGCAGCTCCCGCGGCCGCAGGCGCGACTGCCGCCGCGCCGACGATCATCACCACCGACAAGGTCGAGATGTACACGCTCACGCAGTGCGTCCGCATCAGTTCCACCGACATGAAAAAAGTCTCCGACGTCTCGCGCAACGTCACCAGCCTGATCAAGGACGGCGTCGAGATTGATTCGGATGCGCCATGCTACCTCTACACGAAACTCTCCGAGCTGAAAATCAACATGCTGGCCGACGCGACCAGGGACGCCACGGTGCGCGCGGAACAGATCGTCAACAACGCCAACGGCCGGCTCGGCAAGCTGGTCGAGGCGCGGATGGGCGTCATGCAGATCAACCCGAAAGGCGTCTTCGCCACTTCGTCGGAGGGCAACAATGACACGAGCTCCTACGAGAAGGAAATCACCGCGATTGTCAGCGTCAAGTTCGAGGTGAAGTAGCCCTGCAACCTTGACGGCGACCATGCGACCGTTTAGTCTCATGTCCTTTGGCGAACGGTCAGATGGGGAATCCGGGCCTATGGGAATCCGAACGCTGCTTGTCGGGTTGGGCAAAGGCGGCAGCGCGCTCCTGCCGCACCTGCTGGCCGACCCGGAGTTCATACTGATCGCGGTCTGTGATCGGAGCGATCAGGCGCCCGGCGTCAAGGCGGCGGCCGAGCGCAGACTGCCGATCTACAAGGACGCGGCCGACGCCGTCGCACAATCGCGGCCGCAGTTCGTCATTGACGTCACCGGCGACCCTGCCATGTCCGGTATCATTCGCCGGGTTCTGCCCGACGGCGCCTCGGTGATCACCGGGGATCCCGCGCTGCTGCTCTGGGACCTCTTCTCGGCCGTCGAGGCGCATCGCCGCTCCGAGGAGCGCTTCAGCCGGCTCGTCTCCGACATGCGCAGCGGGCTGGTCGTCGTGGAGAACTCCCGGATCGGCTTCGTCAACCGCGCGTTCTGCGCCCTGCTCGGCCGCCGCGCGGAAGAACTGCTCGGCCGCGAGTACGGCGAAATCCTCGACGAGGAAGTCCGGCAGCGCGACCTGAACGTCTATCACGCGCGCGTCTCCGGCGGCGGCGCGCCCGAGGAGTACGAGACCAAGTTGCTCCACGCCGACGGCTCGATCCGCGAGGTGATCGTCTGCGCGCGCCGCAGCGAATGGGAAGGCCGGCCCGCCAGCGTGGCCGTGATGAGCGACGTCACCGCGCTGCGCCGGTTGCAGCGCGAGCGCGAGCAATTCTTCCGCTTCATGGTTCACGAACTCCGCGCGCCGCTCTCGCCGCTGGCGATGGCCATCCCGCTCCTGCGCGACCCGAAAATCCTCGCCGACCGCGCGCGCCTCGACGCGCTGGTCCGCCTGCTGACACGCTCGACGGACCGCATCCAGTCATTTGTGGACGACTTCCTTTCGCTCTCGAAGCTCGACCAGATGACGCTGGTTGTGACGCAGGAGCCGGTGGACTTGAAGGCCGTCCTGGAAGACGTGGTCGAGAACCAGCGCATCCTGGCCGAGGACAAGGGGCTTTCGATCCGGATCGAGCCGTGGGAGGAATTCCCCGTGCGAGGCGATCCGTTCGTGGTGCGGACGCTGGCGCAGAACCTGGTGAATAACGCCATCAAGTACACGAGCGCAGGCGGCGTCAGAATCTCCGTCACGCGCGATGCGGCCGGCTTCTCCGTGCACGTCGCCGACACCGGCGCGGGCCTGACGCCGGAGGAACGGGCGAACCTGTTCCAGGAATTCGGCCGCATCCGCCGCACCTCCGGCGTGAAGGGCACCGGCTTAGGGCTGGCGCTGGTCAACAAACTTGTCCAGTCCTGCCGTGGCGCCGTCCGCGTGGAAAGCAAGGGGAAAAATCAGGGCTCCACCTTCACCTTCTCCCTCCCGCTCGTCTTTGGCGAACCGGACAAGAAGCCCTGATTGGGGCCGACGCATGACGTTGTTTTCGTTGACAATGCCTCTATCGCTGGGTAGATTCTGCTTGGGCAACACGGGTGCAGTCCGAGAGGACGCAGCGGACGAAGGAACCAGGTCATATGTCCTCGCAGCTTCACGGGAATTTCAATGGGATGGTCCGCTTCCGTAACGACAGGCTACTGCGCTCATAAGGCTGAATTGAAATGATGAGGTTGCAACCGGAAGAAACCGAGTTGGTCGGGAAGTGGTTCGTGCTAAATGGCCAGGTTCGCGGAGACGCCACATACGAGCGGGTACAATGGCTGGCCGCTAACCACTTGCGAAGACTTGCGATCAGCAAAGAGTACGGCGCTTGGGAAACGCTCTTCCAGGATCCCGATGATGGACGTTATTGGGAGCAAACGTATCCTGAAGGCTACACGCACGGAGGCGGCCCTCCGGCGTTGAGATGTCTTTCGCGGGAAGAGGCCAAGGCGAAATACGGTGATGAAAAGTCATGGGGGTCTGAAATAAGTAGCGTCGGGGAAGTGCGCTCGACTTACGAACCGCCTGACTTTGCCAAAAGGCGCGAATAACAGGTTGAATGGGGACAGGCTCTGTTTTCCCGAGAGTCCATAAGACGGCGCCTGTCCCTGTTATTCCTATTATTCGGAGTTCGAATACGCCGGAATATGCCCCAAGATGAAGTTCATTGATAAGAACGCATTTGACCGGCTGTGCCTGCTGTCTGGAATCATCGCGCTGTTCGCGTACCTGCACCTTTGGCCCTGCGCCTATCTTTCGACTCACCTGCCGCAACGCATGTTTTTCCGAATGGAAGTTCTTTCCCGAATGGCGGACGGCACCGGCGACCTGGGCGACGTGTTTCAAGACGTTATCGGCTTTCGGTGTCTCTGCGAGAGGCGAGACGCGTATCCCATTCTCAATGACGCGTTGGGAAAAATCGGAATCCAGACCAGCGAGATGCCCTTCGCGAGCACTCATCCGCCGACGGCATTTCTCTTTGCCGCGCCGATTGCATATTTGCCGTTGTTGAGAGCCGCCCAAGTCTGGTTTTTCCTGTGCGTGTTGCTCATTTTCCTCAGCCTGCTGTGCTACGGGATACGATGGATGCCGGCCGTCGGCTTCTCGCTCTGGGCGGGTGTTCTGTGGGAGCCGTTCAACGGCTCTTTTCACCAACTCACCCCGATCTGGCTTGCCGGTGTCGCCATGGCATATCGGTATCGTTTTCACCGAACGCTCTGGTCCGGCATTGGAATCGGAATTGCCTCGTTGACCAAGCTGCTCCCAATCGGCATCGCGGCGTACTTCCTGTTCGCCCGGAAATACCGCGCCGCCATCGGCATTCTGATCGTGTGGACATGCGCCGTTGCGGTTGTTCTCTGTCTCAGTCCGGCGGCCTTCTGCCAGTATATTTCCATGTCCGGGCAGGGAAATACCTGGGGACAATTCACGCGAGCGGATAATATTTTCCCGTTCGCTCAAGCCTGGTTTCGCTTCGGCGTCGGCGGCTTGGCAGCGGTTGCCGCATATATCGGCCTGCTGATCTGGCGGAACCGGATGCCTCTTTTCAGGCCGATGGCATCGCCGGATTATTCTTTCTTCCTGTACAGCTTTTTCGCCGTCATGTTTTTGCCGCTCTGCTGGAATTACGCTCTCATGCCGTTGTTCCCTGTCCTGGGTTATTTCCTGTTACGAGGGCGCGCCATCCACAGACTGATCGCGACCATCGTTATCGCCGGCCTGGTTATCCTTCCGCCGAGCAGCAGGCCCGGAACAACGACGTTGCTCCTTCTCTTGACGAGCAGTTTGTTTTTCCTGCGTTCGCCGGAGTCCTCCGGGGTTGCGCGTCCGCCGGGTTCCGGTATATAATTCCGCAACCCGATGGTGGCCGGGAAACTCGCCCCTCGAAGAGCGCAGGCCCGCCGGTTTGTCTCTGCTTGCCGTGAGGAATGCCCGATGGACAGTCCAGTGACGATCCAGTACCAGAAGTTCGCCGACGAGGCCGAGCGCGCGCTGGCGGCGCGGGAGGATGCGACGAAAATCCGCATCTCGGTCGGCTCGGCGACGTGCGAGAACGCCTCCGGCGCGGCGGAGGTGCTGGCGGAATTCCGCAAGCACATCGCCACGTCCGGCCGACAGGATATCGTCGTGCGGCAGACCGGTTGCACCGGCCGGTGCAGTTGCGAGCCGATCGTCCGCGTGCTGATGCCCGGCCAGATCCCGGTGAAATATCAGCGCGTGGACCGCGAGGCCGTCCACGATATTTTCACGGATCACATCCTCGGCGGCAAGCCGCGGCTCGACCACGTGCTCGACAGCTTCGCCGAGGCGCTGCCGCTTCAGGAGTTCCTCTTCTGCTCCGGCCAGCGCTGCGGGCGGAACCTGGAGCAGAACTTCAGCAGCCTTCTGCTGAAAAAGCTCCGCGCCGCCGGGCTCGACGAGCGCCGCTGCGCCGTTTTATCCGCCGGCTGCTTCGGACTCTGCGGGCCCGAAGAATCGGGGAAAGTCACGCACCTGCTCGTCCTGCCGAGCCGCATCCTGTATCGCATCGCCGACGAGAAGGACCTCGACGAGATCGTCAAGAGCCACGTCCTGGCGAACAAGCCGGTCGAGCGCCTGCGGCTGAAGGGGCACACGCTCAGCCAGCGGTTTTTCAACCTGTACGGCGACGTGGCGTTCTTCAACCGCCAGTGCCGCATTTCGCTGCGGAACAGCGGCGTGATTGACCCGGACAACATTTTCGAGTACGTCCATTACAAGGGCTTCCATTCGCTGGCGAAGGTGCTGGAGAAGCGCGACCCGAAATGGGTGATCGGCGAGATCGCGCGCTCGAAATTGCGCGGGCGCGGCGGGGCGGGCTATCCCACCGGGCAGAAGTGGCAGATGGCCGCCGCGGCGAAGGAGCCGGTGCGCTACATTATCTGCAACGCCGACGAGGGCGACCCGGGCGCATTCATGGACCGCAGCATGCTCGAGGGCGACCCGTTCAGCGTGATCGAGGGGATGATCATCGGCGGTTACGCCATCGGCGCGCAGCGCGGATTTTTCTACATCCGCGCCGAATACCCGATGGCGATCCAGCGCGTCCAGAACGCCATTGACCAGTGCCGCAAGCACGGCGTCCTCGGGCCGAATATCTTCGGATCGGATTTCAGCTTCGACCTCGAAATCCGCCTGGGCGCCGGCGCGTTCGTCTGCGGCGAGGAGACCTCGCTGATCCACTCGATCGAGGGCGAGCGCGGCGAGCCGCGCATCCGGCCGCCCTATCCGACGCAGAGCGGCCTGTGGGGCAAGCCGACGGTCATCAACAACGTCGAGACGCTGGCCAACATCGGTGCGATCATCTATTACGGCGCCGATTGGTTCAGCCGCATCGGCACGGCGAACAGCGGCGGGACGAAGGCCTTCGCGCTGGCCGGCAAGGTCGAGCACACCGGCCTCGTCGAGGTTCCGATCGGGACGACGCTGCGCGAGATCGTTGTGGACATCGGCGGCGGCTCGCCGAACGGCAAGCGGCTCAAGGCCGTCCAGACCGGCGGCCCCGCCGGCGGCTGCGTGCCGGAGAAGCTGCTCGATACGCCGGTGGACTACGATACGCTCGCCAAGGTCGGGGCCATCATGGGCTCCGGCGGCATGATCGTGATGGACGAGGATGACTGCATGGTGGACATCGCGAAGTACTTCCTGACGTTCTCGCAGGACGAATCGTGCGGCAAGTGCACGCCCTGCCGCGAAGGGACCAAGCGCATGCTGGAAATCCTCCAGCGTATCACCTCCGGCCAGGGCCGGCCGGAGGACATCGAGCGGCTGGAGCGGTTGGCGAAGCTGATGCGCAAGGCCAGCCTCTGCGGTCTCGGCCGCAACGCGCCCAACCCGATCCTCAGCACGCTGACGCACTACCGCGACGAGTACGTCGCGCACGTCGTCGAGAAACGCTGCCCCGCCGGGAAATGCGCCGGCCTGCGCCGCGGATAGCAACGCGCCGTCGCCGCTTTGGGAGTGGAACGATGAGCAAGAAGATGATCGCGCTGACTCTGGACGACCAGAAGATCTCCGTCAAGGAAGGCACCACGATCATGGAGGCGGCCGAGACGCTGGGGATTCACATCCCGCGCCTCTGCTACCATCCCGACCTGAGCCTCGCCGGCGGATGCCGCGTCTGCATCGTGGACGTGAAGGACATGGGCTTCTACATGGCCGCGTGCAGCTCGACGGTCTGGGAAGGGATGATCGTCCAGACCAATTCGCCCGAGATCCGGCAGGCGCGGCGCGACATCGTCGAACTGCTGCTCGACAACCATCCGAAGGACTGCCAGACTTGCGAGCGCGACGGCAACTGCGAGCTGCAGAACCTGGCCTACGCGTTCGGCGTCCGCGAGCGGCTCTTCGAGGGCGAGCGCAAGCGCTTCGCGATCGAGGACGAGAGCGATTCGGTCGTGCGCGATTCCGAGAAGTGCGTCCTCTGCGGCCGGTGCACGCGCGTGTGCGCCGAAGTCCAGGGCGTGTACAACCTCAGCCGCCACTGGCGCGGTTTCTCCGCCGTCGTCACGCCCGCGCACGGCTCCACGATGCGCGACTCGGTCTGCATCCAGTGCGGGCAGTGCATCAACGTCTGCCCGACCGCGGCGTTCCTGGAGAAGCGCGCGACGGAAGAGGTGTTCGCGGCCATCGCCGACCCGAAGAAGCACGTCGTCGTCCAGACCGCGCCCTCGATCCGCGCGGCCATCGGCGAGGGTTTCGAGCTGCCGCCGGGCACGCCGGCCACCGGCAAGCTGGTCACCGCGCTGCGGCGGCTCGGCGTGGACCGCGTGTTCGACACCGACCTGGCCGCCGACCTGACGATCGTCGAGGAGGCGCACGAGTTCCTCCGCCGGCTCAAGGGCGAAGGCCCGCTGCCGATGCTGACGAGCTGCTCGCCGGGCTGGGTCAACTTCCTCGAGAAGTTCTATCCCGAACTGATCCCGAACGCCTCGAGTTGCCGCTCGCCGATGATGATGCTGTCGGCGCTGATCAAGACCTACTACGCGCAGAAGGCCGGCCTGGACCCGGCGAACATCTACGTCGTCGCGGTCATGCCTTGTGTGGCGAAGAAGTACGAGTCGCGCCGGCCCGAGCACTATTTCGTCAAGGGCGTCCCCTACACCGACGCCGTCCTGACCACGCGCGAGCTGATCTGGATGATCAAGTCCTACGGGATTGATTTCGTCCATCTGCCCGACGGCGAATTCGACGCGCCGCTCGGCATCGCCACCGGCGCCGGCGACATCTTCGGCACCACCGGCGGCGTGATGGAGGCCACGCTCCGCACCGCCGGCGAACTCACCACCGGCAAGCCCGGGCACCGGGTGGAATTCAAGGAGGTCCGCGCGGTGGAAGGGCTGCGCGAGGAAACCGTCGCGATCGGCGACCAGCTCCTGCGCGTCGGCGTCGCCAACGGCCTGACCAACGCGAAGACCATCCTCGACGAAGTCCTCCGCGGCGAGAAGCAGTTCCACATGATCGAACTCATGGCCTGCCCCGGCGGCTGCATCGGCGGCGGCGGCCAGCCGTATCCGCCGCGCGGCGTAAAGGCGCTTGATCCGGCCCTGCTCGCCGCGCGCGCCCGCGCGCTTTACGCGATTGACGGCGCCAAGACCCTGCGCCGCTCTCACGAGAACCCGGCCGTCCAGCAGCTTTACAGCGAGTTCCTCGGCGAGGTCTTCTCCCCGAAGGCGCGCGAACTGCTGCACACCACCTATTCGGCGAAACTGCCACGAGGGATCCGATGATCAAGAGCCCGACCGATAACCGGCGCCAGGTTGAGAAAGTCAGCCGCGCCGCGCTGCCCGAGCCCATCGTCAAATACATCGAGGAGGTGCTCCGCGGCCCCGAGCCGAAGAGCCAGTTGATCAGCGTGCTGCACAAAGTGCAGGGGCATTTCGGCTACCTCGGCCGCGCGCAGATGGACGCCGTGGCGCAACTCCTGCAGATACCGACGGCGAAAGTGACCGGCGTCGCGAGCTTCTATCACTTCTTTCGCCTGCGGCCGTCGGGCAAATTCATCATCAATGCGTGCCTCGGCACCGCGTGCTACGTCAAAGGCGGCAGCGAGATCGCGGCGCGCCTCAAAGCGGAACTGGGCGTGGACTTCGGCGAGACGAGCAAGGACGGCATGTTCACCCTCGAAGCCGCGCGCTGCCTCGGCACCTGCGGCCTGGCCCCGGTCGTGATGGTGGACAACGAGGTCCATGGCCGCATGACGCCCGAGCAGGTGCCGGTCCTGCTGGCGAAGTACCGCGCGAAGTCGGCGGAGAAAAAGGTCGCGGGTTGAAGGCGGCGGCGACGGTTTGACTTCACCGCGCCCTTGTGATAATCAGACACGAACGCAGCGGGATTCGAGACACAGGCAAGTTCCATCGTCCTTGCAGCTCCTCTGAAAGGGCCAACATGTCACATGGATTGCATTGCGGCGCGCTCTGCGGACTGCTCCTCGCGTTGGTGCTTTCATGCAACTTCTCCGTCGCCCAGGGCCAGACGAAGGACGCGGCCACGGCAGCGGCCGCTCCGGCGGGACCCGCCATGGATCCGGCGGTCGCCCAGGAGTGGATGCAGCGCTGGAAGCAGAACATCATCAGCGACAGCCGAAACCGCTATTGCGATAAGGAAATGGGCGAGGAGATCGGCTGGCTGGTCACTCCGTTTCTGGACGGCTTCTACTATGGCTACATGGCCACCGGCGACCACGAATGGGTGGACCGGCTGATAGATTGGGGCGACTCCGTCATCAAGCGCGGCGTGAAGGAGCCGGACGGATACATCGGGTGGCCCAAGAAGTTCGCGAGCGAGCAAAGCCAGGCCGGCGTCGAGGGCGCCGACACGATTACGGACAGCCAGTTGGGCGAGGAGATGTTCCTTCGCCCGCTGGTGCTGATGGCCGGCGAGATTCTCAAGACGCCGGCCCTGAAGAAAGAGTACGGCGCCAAGGCCGAGGAATACCTCCGGCTTTCCGAACGGACGTTCGAGAAATGGGATTCGCGCGGCGCCTGGCGCGAGACGAAGGAAGGCGGACTCTACGTCACACCGATCGTCGGGCTTGACCCCAAGACCGGCAAGTGGAGCGCGGGATACGAGGATAGAAACAAGGGCGGCATCTCCCTGCCGGATAACAAGGAAAACCAGATCGTCCTGTGGCTCCTTGCCATGCACGACGTGACCCACAAGGCGATCTACCTGGAACGCGCCGAGAAATGGGAGCGCGTGCAGAAATCCCGCATGAAGCTCCGGGACGACGGCAAGTACTTCGTCTGGGATTACTGGGATCCGGCCGGGCCGTGGGACCACAAGCCGGACGGCTCTCTCAAGCATTGGGTGGGCGTGCATCCGAACGGCGGGTACTACTCTGCGGATGTCGCAGGGATCGTGGCGGCGTACGAGCATGGCCTGGTCTTCACGAAGGAGGACATCGCCCGCCTGATCGCCACGAACCGGGACTACATGTGGAACAAGCAGATCAAGGGCGCGAAGTTCCAGCGGATTGACGGCGAAAAGCCCGACCCGCGCTGGGCCAACGGGCCGGGAGTGCTTTGGACCGCCCTGGCGCCCTATGACCCGACGCTGCGGAAGATCTTTGAAGCCAACCTTGATCCGGCCGGTTGGGGCGGCCTGGCCGGCACGCCGGAATGGGTCGCGCGCTACGGCCGAGCTTCCGAAGCCGCCCACTGAGCAGCCGCGCGCTTCAGGGGCCTGCTTATCGGACGAACTCCGCAACGTTGCCGACGAGGCGCTGAACGTTGACGGGCATCCGGCCTGCGGCGCGCGCCAGTTCTCCATCCGGTTGCAGCTCGCCGGTCAGGTTCTTGACGGTGGTCCCGTACTTGCCCAACGTATCCTCCACTACCCAGTAGTCGAAGCCCGGCAGGACCGGCTCGAACTCGCTTCCGGTCCATCGGCTGCTGCGGCCGCGGAGGGCCACGTCGAGCATGGTGACCACCTGCTCGTCCAGGGGACTGTCCGATTCGAGGGTGATGGCCCCGTAGAACTCCTGGCATTCCGTATAGCCGGCGTTGTGGGTGCCGGTGTACGGTTTCAATCGCGACAGGCCCGGGCCGATGCCGGCGAGCGCCTCATGGAGGTGCATGTGAACGCGCCGGGCCGCCGCTTCGCCGAACTGCCGCCGCACGACCTCTAGAGCTTCGAGCGTGTGTTCATTGAAGAAGTCCACCAGGGCCTGCTCCTGCTGCCTGGCGGCCTGGCGATTTCGGACCACATTAACATAGGCGTCGAATCCCACGCGGAAGGCGGCCTCGACCAGGTCGCGGAAATAGGCCTGGCAGGGTGGAATGTCGGCGGAAGAGAATACGCTCCGGCGAACGCAGGCCGTCAAGCCATCGCGCTTATAAGAAACGCCCAGGTGCAAAGGCGCGTTCTCCTGGATCGGCCGGTTCAAGGCCGGGCCAATCATGGTGACGCACGCGCTGTCGGAGCCGACGATGGTCTCAAACCCCTTGCGCTCGCAGCCCATCCACTTGGCGAGCATATCCCCGAAAGCGGCCACTTGCGTCTCGTCCATCCCCGGCTCCGTCACCGCGAGCATCGCCCGCAGCGCCAGCGAAGAGACATAGGCGGCGTCCGCCAGAAGCTTCATCTCCGCATCGGACTTCAGGTTCTTGACCTGCTGGAAGGGACGCTGCACGTCCACGACGTTCTGCGGCCCGACAAGACTTTCGAGATGGGCGACCACTCCTTCGGGAATCACCTGGCGCGGCGTCAGCAGTCCGATGCGCCGCGGCTCTTTCCCGGCGATTCTCTGCAGGATGTCCTTGAGGGAGAAGCCTTCGACCGGGTACTTCTCGTCGGCCAGTTGGAGCGATTCGGTCGGATAGACGGCCACGCCCGCGCGCGGGGCCAGTTGGCCGGCGACATAGACGCCTTCAAAGCCGGCGATGATGCCGGAACGGAACGGGTCGGGGCCGAGGCCGAAGGCGACTTGTTCGATGGAGTAGTTGGTGTTCCCGCCGAGATAGGGGACCTCGCCGCTGTAGTGCTCGTCGGAGAAGGCAAAGGCCACGTCAACCTCGGCCTGGTTTTGGACGGCTGTCCAGACCTTCCGGCGGCGCGCGACGAACTCCTCGCGCGAGATGCCATACCGCCGTTCGATCCCGGGCGCGCGTTCCACGATGATTTCCAGCTTGCGGAGTTTCTCGGCGAAGGATTCAGTCATACGAGTCTCCAACGGAAACACTCGGGCGGATTCTGGCGTCTATATAACCCCGCGCATGCGGAGTGTCAAGAATTTCCGCCTCGCGCGAGCCCTGTTGCGGTTGTCAGCGCCTCGTGGTAGAGTCCTGCAAACGGCCGCTGAGTTCCCGTTCTGAGCCACACGGACCAAAGTATCGTGTCTCCACTTTCCGCAAGCGGCTATTCTAAGCTGGACCGCCGGGACGGCTATGTCCTGGCCGGTTTCCTCCTTTTCCTCCTGCTCTTCTTCCTCGGTGTGCTGGCGCAGCCGGGCGAACGATGCCTGGGGGCTGCCGGTTCGGATGCGCAGAACTTGTTCTACGGCGCGCGCGCGTACGGCTTCGGCGAAGTCCGCGCCGGGCGGTTCCCGCTCTGGAATCCTTATGAGTTCCTCGGGATGCCGTTCGTCGCCACTCTGCAGTCGGCGATGTTCTATCCGACGAGTTGGCTTTGCGCCGTGCTGCCGCTGTGCCTCGCGATGAATCTGGGGATCATCCTCAACCTGTTTCTCTCGGGCCTGTTCACGTATCTCTGGGCGCGGCGGTTCGGGCTGAGGTGGATCGGCGCGATCGTCGCCGCGGCGACGTACGTCTTCGGCGCGCCGCAGATCCTCCACATCTTCGCGGGGCACTGGGACTTCCTCGCGATGATGCCGTGGATTCCGTGCGTCCTGCTCTGCGTGGAGATGTTCGTCTCCGGCGGGTTTCAGCCGCTCGCCATCGTGCTCGGCGCGGCGGCGGTGGCGATGGAGTGGTTCGGCGGAAATCCGCAATATGCCTTTTACGGCGGGATCGCCGCCGTGCTGTACCTGGGCGGTCGGCTGTGGCAGCGGCGCGAACTCGGCCTGCGCGGCGCGGCGCGCGTGATCGGCAGCTTCGTGCTGATCTACGTGCTCGGGTCGGTGCTGGCGGGCGTGCAATTGATGCCGGCGCTGGAGCTCTTCTCCGTCTCCGCGCGTCGGGGCCAACTCAGCTATGGCTGGGTCCGGCAATACGCATTCGTGCCGGAAGGGCTGCTGAGCTTCCTCGTGCCGGATATTTTCGGGAACGACGTCGGCGTGCGGTTCTGGGGACGATGGAACCTTTGGGAGATGTCGCCGTACGTCGGCGTCGTGGCGTTCGGGCTGGCGTTCATTGCGCTTCTCCGGGGCAGGCGAGGAAGGGCCTTCCTGCCCGGTTGCATCGCGCTGATCTGCCTGCTGCTGGCGATGGCCGGTGATGCGGTGTTTTTCGGGCTGCTCCCGGGCTTCGACCTGTTCCGGGCGCAGGCGCGCTGGCTGTGTCCGGTGAGCCTCTTCATCGGCCTGCTGGCCGGGCTCGGCGCGGACGGCATCGCGGCATCGGCTGTGAAGGCTGAGGGCCGCGCCAACGGCCACGGCATGTGGATCCTGGTTTGCCTGGCGATGCTGCTGGTCCTGGCCGGCGGGGCGCTGTGTTCGGACGTCGGGTTCGGCCGGACGGCGTGGGTGCGGTTCATGGACTCCATGCTCAAGATCGCGCCCAGGGAGCGCGTGTACCTTCACTGGTGGACGCCGTCGGCGGAGTTCAAGCTGGCGGCGATGCGCGCCGCTGGCCTGAGCATGCTGCGCGCGGGACTCTTCCTCGGCGCGCTGGCGGGCCTGATCCGGCTCGCGCGGTCGTCGCGGGTCAAATTGGGCTGGATCGCCGGGGCGCTGCTGCTGCTGCTGGCGATTGACGCCTGGACTTTCGGACAGCGGTACCTGGCGACCTTCGACCCGCGGCGGGACGGCCTCTCGCCGGGCGCCGTGGATTTTCTGGCGAACAGGCCCGAGCCGTTCCGTTTCTGCCGCGGCGCCTGCTTCGAGCTGCCGCCGTGCGAGGGTATGACGCATCGCTTCGCCTGCATCGAGGGGGTCCAGCCGAATGCCCCGTCGAGATTCCGCGACGTCTTCTGGTCGCTGCAGAGCAAGGAATTGTATGAGCAGATGAAGCGCGGGCAGCTCAGCCCCTATTGCATTTTCAGCCTTCAGACGGCATTGCGGATGCTCAACCTGCGCTACCTCGTCGCATATGCTTCCTCCCCTAAACTACAGATCGAGGGACTCCGCACGGTTTACCAGGACCCGCAGATCCGCATTGACGAACTGCCCAATCCCTGGCCGCGCGCCTGGCTGGTCCACCGCTATGCCGTGAGACGCGACAGCATGGAAGTGCTGGCGCTGCTCTCGCGGTTCGATTACAAGAAAATGGCGCTCTTCGAGGACGATCCCGGCTGCGCCGTCGAGGAGCCGTCGGCGGCGGAGACCATGCCGGAGATCGTGCGGTACGAGCCGACGCGCGTGGACATCAAAGTCCAGGCCGCCGCGCCGGCGTTGCTGGTGCTGAGCGACCTTTTCTACCCCGGCTGGGAGGCGACGGTGGACGGCCATCCCGCGGAAATCCTGGAGGCGAATTACGCCATGCGCGCGGTGCCGGTTCCCAAAGGCGCGCACGAAGTCCGGTTCCTCTACAGGCCCGCCAGCTTCCGCGTGGGCGTGGCGGCGAGCGCGGCCGGATGTCTGGCGGTCGCATTGCTGATTTCCCTGCGCTTGTGGACGCGGAGGCGCCATGGGAATACTTGAGCCGGATTCGGCGAAGCGCGGCGGCGAGCGCGACAGGAAGCTGAGGGAGGCGCCGGGGCGTCCGCCTGCGCCGGTCTCCATCACCCGCCGGGACGTTTTTGTCCTCGGGGGCTTCCTCGTATTCCTGTTGATTTTCTTCAACGGCATCCTGACGATGCCGGGCGAACGATGCCTGGGGCGCGCTGGTTTGGATGCGCAGGACCAGTTCTACGGATGGCGCGCCTACGGCTTCGGCGAGATACGCGCGGGGCGGTTCCCGCTCTGGAATCCCTACGAACTCCTCGGGATGCCGTTCGTCGCCAGCCTGCAGTCGGCGATGTTCTACCCGACCAACTGGCTTTGCGCGGTTCTGCCGCTGTGCCGCGCGATCAACCTCGGGATCATCCTCAACCTGTTTCTCTCGGGCCTGTTCACGTATCTCTGGGCGCGGCGGTTCGGGCTGAGGTGGATCGGCGCGATCGTCGCGGCGGCGACGTACGTCTTCGGCGCGCCGCAGATCCTCCGGATCTTCGTGGGGCACTGGAGCGTCCTCGCACCGATGCCGTGGATTCCGTGCATCCTGCTCTGCGTGGAGATACTCGTCGGCGACGGATTTCAGCCGCTCGCGATCGTGCTCGGCGCGGTGGCGGTGGCGATGGAGTGGTTCGGCGGAAATCCGCAATACGCCTTCTATGGCGGGATCACGGCCGTGTTGTACCTGGTCGGGCGGCTATGGCAGCGGCGCGAACTCGGCGCGCGCGGCGCGGCGCGCGTGATCGGCAGCTTCGTGCTGATCTACTTGCTCGGGTCGGCGCTGGCGGGTGTGCAGTTGATGCCGACTCTGGAACTCTTCTCCGTTTCGTCGCGCCGGAGTCCGCACAGCTACGCCTCGGTCGCCGAGTACTCGTTCGTGCCGGAAGGGCTGTTGAGCTTCGTCGCGCCGGATTTCTTCGGGACGGACGTCGGCGTGCGATACTGGGGACGATGGTACCTTTGGGAGACCTCGCCGTATGTCGGCGTGGCCGCGTTCGGGCTGGCGCTCATCGCGCTTCTCCGTGGCAGGCGGGGAAAGGCTTTTCTGCCCGGCTGCATCGCGCTCATCTGCCTGCTGCTGGCGATGGCCGGGGACGCGGTTTTTTTCGGCCTGCTCCCGGGCTTCGACCTGTTCCGCGCGCAGGGGCGTTGGCTGTGTCCGGTCAGCCTCTTCATGGGCCTGCTGGCCGGACTCGGCGCGGACGGCATTGCAGTATCGGCCGCGGAGCCGGAGGGCGTTTCGGTGGAGGCGGAGAAGCGCATCACGCGCGCCAACGGGCACGGGATGTGGATCCTGGCTTGCCTGGCGGCGCTGCTGATCCTGCTCGGTGGGGTGCTGTGCTCGGAAGCCGGGTTCAGCCGGGCGGCGTGGGTGCGATTCATGGATGCCATGTTGAAGGCCGCGCCCAACGCGCGCGCGTACTTGCATGAGTGGACGCCATCGGCGGACTTCAAGCTGGCCGCGATGCGCGCCGCCGGCCTGAGTCTGCTGCGCGCGGGACTCTTCCTCGGCGCGCTGGCGGGCCTGGTCCGGCTTGCGCTTCAGTCGCGCGTCAAGCCCGCCTGGGCAACCGGGGTGCTGCTGGCGCTGGTGGCGATTGACGCCTGGACGTTCGGACAGCGGTATCTGGAAACCTTCGACCCGCGGAAGGGCGGCCTCTCGCCGGGCGCCGTGGAGTTCCTGGCGGAGAGATCCGAGCCATTCCGTTTCGCGCGCGGCGGCTGCATAGCACTCCCGTCGTGCGAGGGCATGACGCATCGCTTCGCCTGCATCGAGGGCGTCCAGTCGCTTGTCCCGGGGAGATTCCGCGACGTCTTCTGGTCGCTGCAGAGCAAGGAACTGTACGAGCACATGAAGGGCGGGCTGCTCACCGCCTACCGCATTTACAGCCTCCGGACGCCCTTGCGGATGCTCAACCTGCGCTACCTCGTCGCCTATGCCTCTTACCCGATGCTGCAGATCGAGGGTCTCCGCACGGTTTACCAGGACGAGCAGATCCGCATTGACGAACTCCCCGACTCCTGGCCGCGCGCCTGGCTGGTTCACAGCTATGCCGTTAGACGCGATGACCAGGAAGTGCTGGCGCTGCTCTCGCGGTTCAATTACGAGAAAATGGCGCTCTTCGAGAAGCAGCCCGGCTGCGCCGTCGAGGAACCGTCGGCGGCGGAGGCCATGCCGGAGATCGTGCGGTACGAGCCGGCGCGCGTGGACATCAAAGTCCGGGCCGCCGCGCCGGCGCTGCTGGTGCTGAGCGACCTTTTCTACCCGGGCTGGGAGGCGACGGTGGACGGCCGGCCGGTGGAAATCCTGCAGGCGAATTATGTCATGCGCGCGGTGGCGGTTCCCAAAGGCGCGCACGAAGTCCGGTTCCTTTACAGGCCCGCGAGCTTCCGGGCGGGCGTGGCGGCGAGCGCGGCCGGATGCCTCGCCGTCGCGTTGCTGATTTTATTGCACGTGCGGACGCGCAGTCGCCGCGGGGACACTTGACGAGGGTAAGTTCAATCGTCAGAATGTGACCTTCGCCGACCCCGGTTCGCAGAATTCACGCAGAAAGGTGAGATCATGGATCCCGTACGGCTTGGCGTGATCGGATGCGGCGTGATTGCGCAGCATCATCTGAGAGCGGCGAAGGCCTCGCCGCAGATCGAGGTGGTTGCAGTAGCCGACGTGCGCGAGGAAGTGGCCAAGCAGACGGCGGCGGCCTTCGGAGTCCCGGTGGTCTACACGAATGCCAACGCGCTGCTGAAGGACAAACGCATCGAAGCGGTGGTGCTGGCGGTCCCGGCGGCGCCGCGGCTGAGGCTGGCGCTGAAGGCCTTCGCCAGGGGCAAGCACGTGCTGACGGAAAAGCCGGTGGCGATGAACGCGCGCGAGGTGAAGAAGCTGATCGCCGCGCAGGGCCGTCTCGTGGCCGGGTGCTGCTCGTCGCGCATGCGGTTCCAGCCGTCGGCGCAGGCAGCCGCGCAGTACATCGCCTCCGGCGCGCTGGGGACGATCCGCGCGGTGCAGTGCCGCTGCATCGGGCCGGACCATGGGACGCCCAAGAGCGCGCCGCCGGCCTGGCGGCTGATCAAGAGCCTCAACGGCGGCGGCATCCTGGTCAACTGGGGCTGCTACGACCTGGACTATCTGCTGGGCCTGTGCGGATGGACGCTGAAGCCCAGCGTCGTCCTCGCGCAGACTTGGACGATTGCGCCGCAGCTTCTGTCGCACGTGGCGCCCGGGTCCGACGCGGAGACGCATTTCGCCTCCATCATCCGCTGCGAAGGCGGAGAGATGATCTCGTTCGAACGCGGCGAGTACTGCGCGGCGGCGACCGAAGATTCCTGGCGTATCGTCGGCTCGAAGGCCTCCCTGCGCCTGCACATGATCCCCGCGAGCGAGAAGAAAATCCTCGCTGACGAGTCGTCCCCGGAGACGGGCGTTTCCACCCGCACGCTCTGGCAGGGAGCTGAAGCCTGGGACACTCCTCTCCATAGCCCGGTCCAGGATTTCGCAGCGGCCATCCGCGAAGGGCGCGCGCCGAAGACTTCGCTCGAGCAGGCGCTGGTCGTGCAGCAGATCACCGACGCAATCTACGCCTCGGCGGCGAAGGGAAAAGCGGTTGCGATCCGATGAGCACCCCGAATGCCGTAATTCCCGCGCGGCTGCATGCGTCGGGTTTTGAGAAATCGGACTCCAATTTCTACTCCCTGTCGCTGGCGAGCGACGGGAACGTATATTACACCCTCTGCTCGCACGACTTGAACACGCACGGCCGGGTCTATCGCTACGAACCTTCAACCGACCGGGTGACGCTGCTCGGCGACCTGGGCGAGGTGACCGGCGAGGCGGGGCGGAAGACGATTCCGCAGGGCAAGTCGCACGTCCCGTTCTTCGAGTGCGACGGGAAGTTGTATTTCTGCACGCAGTACGGATTCTTCCAGTCCTCCGGCGACAAGGAACGGCCGGCGGGAGTGCCCGAAGGATACAAACCTTATCCCGGCGGGCATTTTCTCTCATACGACCTGGCCACAGGGCGATTCGAAGACCTGGTGATCGGCGCGGCGGAAGAAGGCATCATTTCGATGCAACTCGACCCCGTGCGCAAGCGCATCTACGGGCTGACCTGGCCGAAGAGTTACTTCCTGGTCTATGACATCGCCGCGCGCCGGCTGCGCAACCTGGGCAAGGTCTGCGGCGACGGCGAGATCGGCGAGGGACAGAATTACTTCTGCCTGTGCCGCAGCCTGGGCCTGTGGCCGGAGACGGGCGACATCTTCCTCACGAATGCCGAGGGCGAAATCCTGCGATACAGCTTCGCGCGGGACCTCGTGGAGCCGATGCCAGGCGTCCAAATGAAACGCGACATCTTCGGCGCGTGGGACCCGCACAAGCCCGGCCACCAGGGGTACAACTGGCGCGACATCTTCTGGCATGAGGCGGACCATGTCTTCTACGGCGTCCATCCGAAATCCGCATGGCTATTCCGCTTCGATCCCGCCGCGCCCCGGCTGACGGTGCTGGACCGGATCTGCGCGCAGGAGGTGCGCGAAAGCGGGCAGTTCGAACCGTACCGCTATGGCTATCTCTCGCTGCGGCTCGGCCTCGACGGGCAGACCGTCTATTACCTCACGAGCACTTACGGCTTCACCGCGGAGGACGGCCGGCGGGTGAAGGAGGCCGTTCACGTGGTGACGTACCATCTGCGCACCGGACGCCACGCCGACCATGGCGTGGTGCGGCTGGCCGACGGCCGCTATCCCACGATGGCGCACACGCTCGCCGTCCACCCGAACGGGAAACTGTACTCCTGCCCGTGGATCGAAGCCTCTCCTGCCGGACTGGACCGCAAGGCAGCACCCATATGCGACTTGATCAGCTTCGATGCGCCCGGTGGAAAGCACGTCAAGGAGAGACTGCGATGAAGGCTCTGCTATGGAGCCCCTTCTGCGTGGCCGTGTTCTCGGCGGTCACGCTGCATGCGCGCGCGGCGCGGGCGTCCGTGTACGTGGTGGACCAGGCGGCGCCCGGCGCGGCGGACACGAACCTTGGCACGGAAGAGAGTCCCTTCAAGACGATCCAGCGCGCGGCCGATGTGGTCAAGCCGGGCGACACCGTCTGCGTCATGGCGGGCCGGTACGATGAGCGGGTCAAAGTCAAGACCAGCGGCTCGAAGGGCAAGCCGATCACGTTCCGGGCCATGCCGCGGCGGTCGGCCGTCGTGAGCGGGTTCGATCTGCCGGCCAGTTATATCCGCGTGGTCGGTTTCGAGATCACGGCCGGGAAGCCGGCCGACGCGGTGGTGCTCGGCGGGAATTACTGCGAGGTGCTGGACAACTACATCCACGAGATGATGGTGGGCGTCAACGGGACCGGCGGCGCGCCTTCAGCCGATGGCAAGCGGGACTACTCGACGGTGTCGCACAACCGGATCGCCTATAACAAGGTCTATCACAGCGAGTACGGTTTCAACATGTGCGGGAACGACTGGCTGCTGGAGAACAACGAGGTGAACCGGCTGTGGATGTACAGCCCGGGCAAACAGTATGACGATTGCGACTACACGCGGTTTTTCGGCCGGGGCTGCGTGGAGCGGTACAACTATTTCCACGGCAGCGCCCAGAAGGAGATTAAAGTCGCGCACGTGGATTGCCTTCAGACGTTCACCGTCAATGGCGAGATCGCCAAGGACCTGGTTTTCGAATACAACACCTGCTTCGATTTCCACCAGGGGTGCATGGTGGAAAGCGATCCGCACATCGGCAGCGTGCGCAACTGGACCTTCCGGGGCAACATCTATTCCGCCAACGGAGCGCCGAAGTTGCTGGGCGGAGGCTGGGGCCCGGACATCTGCCAGACGCTCGATGTGACGATCGAGAACTGCACCATCTCCACGGTGCGTTGGGCCTGCATCGGCCTGCGGGGCAAGGAATCAACCAACGGATATATCCTCAACAACATCCTCTGCGATGCGGAGAGGGCGGTCGTCGTCGGCGACGCGGATGAGGGTGGCTTAACGGAAGGTTTCACGCCCGCCAAGCCGGTGATCGAGTACAACCTGACGTACCGGGCTCGGGCGCTCGCCGGCGAGACGAACATCAACGGCAAGGACCCGCTCCTTGTGGATCCTCAGGAACGCAATTTCCGCCTGCGCAAAGGCAGCCCGGCCATCGGCGCGGGCAAGGGCGGCGTGACGATTGGGGCCATGGAATGGCCGAACATCTGGTACGTGGACCCGCGTCATCCGGCGGCGGCGGACGAGCCGGCATGGGGCTATCCGGGCGTGCCGCTGGCGACGGCTTCCAAGGCGTGCGCGATTGCGCAGCAGGGCGAGACGATCGTGCTCCGCGGCGGCGTGTATCGCGAGATGCTTCGGCCAGCCAGCGACGGCGTGACGATCCGGGCGATGAAGGATGAGAAGGTGACGATCAGCGGCGCGGACGAAGTCGCCGGCTGGACTCGCGGCGAGAATGGAGCATGGTGGGCGCCGCTGTCCGCCGAGCCAAAGAAACTGCTCCGCGATGGCAAGCCGTGGAGCGAGTTCACCTACGACGCGGCTGGTAAACGGATCATGGTGAAGATTGGTGGCGATCCGCGGCTGCACCTCTTTGAGACGATGGTGCGGCACGCCGGGATTGATCTGGCGGGCCGAAAGGGTGTGAAGGTCGAAGGCTCGATTGAGACGGTTGATAGTCTAGGTGAGGCCGCGTCGGGCGCGAGGTAGGCCGCAGTAGCGCGCGTGCTTCGCTTCAAGGAGAGACTGGATGAAGGTTATGCGCTGGAGCCCTTTCTGCCTGGTTGTGTTGTCGGCGATCTCGCTGGTCGGGCGCGAGGCGCGGGCGTCCGTGTACGTGGTGGACCAGGCGGCGCCCGGCGCGGCGGACACGAATCCCGGCACGGAAGAAAGCCCCTTCAAGACGATCCAGCGCGCGGCCGGCGTGGTCAAGCCGGGCGACACCGTCTGCGTCATGGCGGGTGGGTACGAGGAGCGGGTCCAGGTCAAGACCAGCGGCGTGGAGGGCAAGCCAATCACGTTCCAGGCCATGCCGCGACGGTCGGCCGTCGTGAACGGGTTCAATCTGCCGGCCAGTTACATCCGCGTGGTCGGCTTCGAGATCACGGCGGCGAAATCCGCCGTAGCGGTGGAGCTGGGCGGGAGTTACTGCGAGGTGCTGGACAACTATATCCACGACATGGGGATAGGCGTCACCGGGGACGTAGGCGAGGCTAAAGTTGATGGCCACCCGGACTACTCGACGGTGTCGCATAACCGGATCGCCTATAACAAAGTCTATCACACCGATTTGGGCTTCGTGATGAGCGGGAACGACTGGATGCTGGAGAATAACGAGGTGAGCCGGCTGTGGATGTACCCTCCGTACGGCGACTGCGACTACTCGCGGTTCTTCGGCCAGGGCTGCGTGGAGCGATATAACTACTACCACGGCAGCACCCAGAATGAAATCGGGGTCGCCCACGTGGATTGCATTCAGACGTTCGCGGACAACGGCGACATCGCGAAGGACCTGCTCTTCGAGTACAACACCTGCTTCGATTTCCACCAGGGCTGCATGGTGGAGAGCGCGCCGCACATCGGCAACGTGCGGAACCTGACCTTCCGGCACAACATCTATTCCACCAACTGGTCGCCGAAGTTCCTGAGCGGAGGCTGGGGCCCGTGCATCATGCAGGCGCTCGACGTGACGATCGAGAACTGCACCATCTGCACCGTGCGATGGGCCTGCATCGGCCTGTGCGGCGCGGAATCCACCAACGGGCAGATCCGCAACAACATCCTCTGCGACGCCGAGAGAGCCGTTGTGGATACGGACAAAAAGATTACCCCCTCCAAGCCGCTGATCGAGTACAACCTGACGTACCAGACTCGGGCGCTCACCGGCGCGACGAACATCAACGATAAGGACCCGCTCCTTGTGGATCCGCCGAAACGCGATTTCCGCCTGCGCAAGGGCAGCCCGGCCATCGGCGCGGGCAAGGGCGGCGTGACGCTTGGGGCCATGGAATGGCCCAACATCTGGTACGTGGACCCGCGTCATCCGGCGGCGGCGGACGAGCCGGCGTGGGGCTATCCGGGCGTGCCGCTGGCGACGACTTCCAAGGCGTGCGCGATTGCGCAGCAGGGCGAGACGATCGTGCTCCGCGGCGGCGTGTACCGCGAGACGCTTCATCCGGCGAGCGACGGCGTAACGATCCGGGCGATGAAGGATGAGAAGGTGACGATCAGCGGCGCGGACGAAGTCGCCGGTTGGACGCGCGAAGGCGGAACGTGGTGGGCGCCGCTTGCCGCCGAGCCGAAGAAACTGCTCCGCGATGGCAAGCCGTGGAGTGAGTTCACCTACGACGCGGCGGCTAAACGGATCATGGTGAAGACCGGCGGCGACCCGCGGCTGCACCTCTTCGAGACGGTGGTGCGGGACGGCGGGATTGACGTGGCCGGTCGAAAAGACGTGAAGGTCGAAGGCATCATGGTGGTTGATACTCTGGGTGCGAATTAGGCCGAAGGATACGATCTCTGTCACGCGCCGCGCGAGCGGCCATTGAATAAAAGGAGGAGGAAGCATGAGGAAGCCGATTGGGCTGTGCGTTGCCGGGCTTTTGCTGGCGGCCGTCTGCCAGGCGCAGACCACACCTCCGGCCATGACGCTCACGAAGATGGACGAGGCGAAGCAAAAAGACTGGCTCGCCCGCTGGGACAAGAATATCTCCGGCGAAGTCAAGGGCTACCGCGTGTGCGAAAGCGCCGTGGGCGAGGACATCGCCTGGAAGATGACGGGCGTCATGGACGGCTTGTACTACGGCTACATGGCCACGAAGAACACCAAGTACGTGGATATGCTGGTGGACTGGGCGGACCACTTGATCAAGCGGGCCGTGAAGGAGCCCGACGGCTACTTCGGCTGGCCATCCTTCGCGGCAGCCGGCACCGACGTGGACAACCTGGATAAGACCTTCGACGCCGACAGCATGCTCAGCGACGCGATGGTGTTCCGCCCGATCGTCCTGATGGCCGGCGAGATGATCAAGAACCCTGCGCTGAAGGAGAAGTACGGCGCGAAAGGCGTGAGCTACCTCAAGTTCGCCGAGCAGCTCTACGAGAAATGGGCGAAGCGCGGCGGCTGGCGGGAGACCAAGGATGGCGGGATGATCTCCGTAGTCCTGCCCTACGGCCTGGACCCGACCCGCACGAAGTGGATCGGTTTCGACACGCGGAACGACCCCGGGCACGGATTCTCGCACCCTAACAACAAGGCCAACGAGGTCGCCATGTGGATGCTCGCCATGTGGGACGTCACGGGCAAGCCGGAATACAAGGAACACGCGGAGAAATGGTTCAAGCTCATGAAGAGCCGGATGCCGGTTAAGGCCGACGGCACCTACGAGATTTGGAACTACCATCAGCCGGCCGGCCCGTGGGATTACAAGCCGGACGGCAGCACCAAGCACTGGGTGGGCGTCCATCCCAACGGCGGGTATTACCAGATTGACACCACCGCCATCGTCGCCGCCTATGAGCATGGCCTGGTCTTCGACAAGGCCGACATCGCGCGCCTGATCGCCACCTCCAAGAAAACGAATCGGCGGTGGTCCGCGCTGGCTCCGTATGATGTCGAGATTCAGAAAGAATTCGAGGCAAGCGCGAACCCGGATAACTGGGGCGGGCTGGGCCTGTCGCACTATCTCATGCTCCAGGCGAAGTTGGCCGGCAAGTAGGGCTTTGCCGCGGGATTCGGCGCAGGGATCGTTTCCTGGCGGGCGGCCATTGAAGAACGGGAGAGGAAAGCGTGAAGAAGATGATGATCGGGCTGTGCTCCGCCGGTATTGTGCTCGCGGCGTCTCTCTGCCAGGCGCAGACGGCGTTGAACCCGGCCATGACCCTCGTGAAGATGGACGAGGCAAAGCAAAAGGAGTGGTTCACCCTCTGGGACAAGGAGATCTCCGGCGAATCCAAGGGCTACCGCACGTGCGACCGTGAGATGGGCGAAGGCATCGCCTGGGGAATGACTCCCATCATGGACGGCTACTACTACGGCTACATGGCCACCCATGACACCAAGTACGTGGACATGATGGTGGACTGGGCGGACTCGCTCATCAAGCGCGCCGTGAAAGAGCCCGACGGCTTCGTCGGCTGGCCCTCGAAGGGAGCGGCCGGCAGTTGGGTGGACAACCTGGACGACTGGAACGCCGACAGCATGCTCAGCGAGGCCATGGTGTTCCGCCCGATCGTGCTGCTGGCCGGGGAGATGATCAAGAACCCCGCGCTGAAGGAGAAGTACCGCGCGAAAGGCGAAAGCTATCTCAAGCTCGCCGAGCAGCTCTATGAGAAGTGGGTGAAGCGCGGCGGCTGGCGCGAGACCGGCGAGGGTGGATTGATCTCCGTGGTCATGCCGTACGGGATGGACCCGACCAACCAGAAATGGATCGGCTTCGACACGAGGAACGCTCCCGGTCACGGCGCCTCGCACCCGGATAACAAGGCGAACGAGGTCGCCCGCTGGATGCTAGCGATGTGGGATGTGACGGGCAAGCCGGAATACAAGGACCACGCGGAGCGATGGTTCAAGGTGCAGAAGAGCCGGATGAAGCTCAAGAGCGACGGCACCTACGAGATCTGGAACTACTGGCAGCCGGCCGGCCCGTGGGATTACAAGCCCGACGGCAGCCCCAAGCACTGGATCGGCGTCCATCCCAACGGCGGGTATTACTGGGGCGACACGCGCGCCATCGTCGCCGCCTACGAGCATGGCGTGGTCTTCGACAAGGCCGACATCGCGCGCCTGGTCGCCACCGCCAAGACCAGTTGGATGGACGGCAGCCCCGGCAGCGCGATGACCGGAATGGCGGTCTCGGTCCAGCCGGCCGGCGACAAGGCGAAAGCGATTAACGCCTGCTTCCCGAACTCGATGACCTCGTTGCCGCTCTCCGCCGGCCCCGGCGCCTTTAGCGCCATGGTGCTCGGCGTAGATTGGGACGATAAAGCGAAACAGGGCAAGATCGTCGTCATGACCGGGGCCGCGCAGACGCAGGCGGCCCGGGTGACGCTCGCCACCGACAAGGACACCAAGGTCCAGCTCCTGCGGATGTGGCACGGGCTGGTCCCCTATGATGTCGAGATTCAGAAGAACTATGAGACAACCGAGGAGCCGAATAGCTGGGCCGGGCTCAGCGAGACGCCGCACTATCTCATGCTCCAGGCGGAGCTGGCGGCGAAGTAGAGCTTTTACCCAGGAGAAGAAAACGTGAAGAAGATGATTGCGCTGTGCGCCGCCGGGCTTGTGCTGGCGGCGGCTGTCTGCCAGGCTCAAACTGCGCCCCCGGCCATGACGCTCACGAAGATGGACGAGGCGAAGCAAAAGGAGTGGCTCGCGCGCTGGGACAAGAATATCTCCGGCGAAGCCAGAGGCTACCGCACGTGCGACCGCGCCATGGGCGAGGACATCGCCTGGGGAATGACGCCCGTCATGGAGGGTTTCTACTACGGCTACATGGCCACCCATAACACCAAGTACGTGGATCTGATGGTGGACTGGGCGGACTCCCTCATCAAGCGCGCCATCAAGGAGCCGGACGGCTACCTCGGCTGGCCCGGGGTTGGCGCGTCCGGCACGTGGGTGGACCACATGGACGACTACAACGCCGACAGCATGCTCAGCGACGCGATGGTGTTCCGCCCGATCGTCCTGATGGCCGGCGAGATGATCAAAAACCCCGCGCTGAAGGAGAAGTACGGCGCGAAGGGCGAGAGCTACCTCAAGCTCGCCGAGCAGCTTTACGAGAAGTGGGCGAAGCGCGGCGGCTGGCGCGAGACCAAGGACGGCGGGCTGATGTCCGTGGTCATGCCGTATGGGCTGGACCCGGCCAACAAAAAGTGGATTGATTTCGACACCCGGAACAACCCCGGGCACGGCGCCTCGCACCCGAACAACAAGGCGAACGAGGTCGCTCGCTGGATGCTCGCGATGTGGGACGTGACCGGCAAGCCGGAATACAAGGAGCACGCCGAGAGATGGTTCAAGGTGATGAAGAGCCGGATGACGCCCAAGGGCGACGGCACCTACGAGATCTGGAACTACAACCAGCCGGCCGGGCCGTGGGATTACAAGGCCGACGGCAGCCCCAAGCACGGGGTGTTCATCCATCCCAACAGCGGCTATTACCAGCTTGACACGCTCGGCATCGTCGCCGCCTACGAGCATGGCCTGGTCTTCGACAAGGCGGACATCGCCCGCCTGATCGCCACCGCCAAGACCGCCTGGGCGGGAGTCAGCCCCGGCGCTCCGGCGGCCGGAATGGAGATCTCGATCCAGCCTTCCAGCGGCACGGCGAAAGAGGTTTACGCCTGCTTCCCGAACTCGAAGACGCCGGAGCCGATTTCCGCGGGACCTGGCGCCTTGAATGGCAAGGTGGTCAGCGCGCAGTGGGACGCGAAAGCGAGCAAGGGCAAGATTGTTGTCCAACCGAAGGACGCGCAGGCGGCCCAGGTGACGCTCGCCACCGACAAGGACACGAAAGTCCAAACTCTGCGGATGTGGGCCTCGCTGGCGCCCTATGACGTCGAGATTCAGAAATACTTCGAGGCGACCCAGGACCCGGACGGCTGGGGCGAGCTGACTAGCGTGGCGTATTATCTCATGCTCCAGTCGGAGTTGGGCGGCAAGCAGGGTTTGCGGTAGAATGAAACGAAGGCGCGGCGGCACGACCGGCTGCGCGAAATCAGCCGGCCGTGCGTCGCGGGAATGCCCCGAGAGGCCGCATGAGCAAGTCCCTGACGTCCAAGGAACGCGTCCGCCTGGCACTGGCCTGCCGTGAGGCCGACCGTGTGCCGATTGACTACGTCAGCAACCCCGGCATAGACCGCCGGCTCAAGACGCACTTCGGCCTGAAGGCGGACGACGATGAAGGGCTTCGGCGCGCGCTGGGAGTGGACTTCCGGCACGTCGGCGCCGCCTATGCCGGCCCTCGGCTCCATGCGGAATTGCCCGGACGGCGCGTTGATCCGGTCTGGGGAATTCACACCCGCTGCATCGAGCACGACAGCGGCAGCTACTGGGACTACTGCGATTTCCCGCTGAAAACCGCCGACGAGGAAGCCGTCGCCGCGTGGCCGCTGCCGACGGCGGACGACTACGATTACAGCACGATCCCGGCCCAGTGTAAGACGTACCGAGAGTACGGGCTCAACGGCGCGGGCGGCTTCGGCGACATCATCAACGGCAACGGGTTCCTGCGCGGCATGGAGCAGACGCTGATTGACCTCGTCACCGATGACCCGGCCGGGCTGCTGCTGGCGGACCGCCGGATGAAGCTGCAGGTCGAGGTCACCGCGCGAATCCTGGAGAAGGCCGGCGGCGCGGTGGACTTCATCTTCCTGGGCGAGGACCTTGGCACGCAGATCGCCCCGATCATCAGCCTGACCACCTTCCGCAAGCACATCCGCCCGCGGTTCCAGCCGTTCTGCGACCTCGCCCGGGCTTACAACGTCCCCATCATGATGCACACGTGCGGGTCGAGCAGTTGGGCTTACGAGGACTTCATCGCCATGGGCATCCGCGCCGTGGACACCCTGCAGCCGGAGGCGAAGGACATGGCGCCGGCCTATCTCAAGAAGCGGTTCGGCGGACGTCTGGCCTTTCATGGCTGCATTTCCACCGCCGGCCCGCTCGCGTTCGGGACGGTGGACGACGTCGTGCGGAACTGCCGCGAGACGCTTGACATCATGATGCCCGGCGGCGGATACTGTTTTGCACCGACACATGCGATCCAGGACAACACTCCGCTGGAGAATGTCCTGGCCATGTACGAGACGGCGAAGCGCTGGGGGCGGTACGCCTGATCGGCGAGAGTGAACCGAGGGACTTGGGGCCGCGCGTGCGTTCAGCGTGGGGCTGACGATGCGCGCCGGAAAGGGGGCGTGGGTCATGAAGCGTTCAATCCCGGCCGCTGCTTTCGTGGTCGTCGCGGCGCTCGCGGGCGCCGTGCAGGCACAGACTTTTTCCTATGGCGACTACGCCGACGCGCTCAAGACGTACGTGAACGATAACGGTATGGTGAACTATGCAGAACTCAAGTCCCACAGCGAAAAGCTCGATTCGTTCGTAAGCTCGCTCGCCGGGCTGAACCGCGCGACTTACGACGGCTGGACGGAGCCGGCGAAGATCGCCTTCTGGCTCAACGCGTACAACGCGTGCACGCTGCAGGCGATCATCACCCACTACCCGATCCAGTCCTCGTTCCTGACCAGCCTGCGCTACCCCAAGAACAGCATCCGCCAGATCAGCGGAGCCTGGGACGGGCTGCAGTTCTCGGTGATGGGCCAGCCGATGACGCTGGATGGGATCGAGCACGGAGTGCTGCGCAAGGAGTTCCACGAGCCGCGCATCCACATGGCGCTCGTCTGCGCAGCCATGGGCTGCCCGCCGCTGCGCAACGAGCCGTACGCGGGCGACCGGCTCGGCGACCAGTTGGACGACCAGGCCAGGCGCTTCCTGTCCAACCCGCTGAAGTTCCGCGTCGCCGCGGACGGCGGCACGGTTTACCTCTCTTCGATCTTCAAGTGGTTCGGCGAGGACTTCGTGGCCAGGTACGGAGTGGACCAGGGCTACGGCGATCATTCCGCCGCGCAGCGGGCGGTGCTCCACTTCATCAGCGGATATCTGGGCAAAGAGGACGCGGCGCGCGTGTCCTCGGGGAACTATTCGATTTCCTACCTCGACTACGACTGGTCCCTGAACGAACAGAAATGATACCGCGAGGGTGACATGCCCGAGAGCAAGGGTGGCACGAGCGCCTGGTGGCGGGTGGCCGTCGTGGTCGTGGTGGTCGCCGGCCTGGTGGCGGCGGGTAAGTTCCTGCCGCTGAAGGAGTATCTCCTCGCCCTGCTGGCGTGGACGCAGAGCCTGGGATTCTGGGGGCCGGTGGTCGTCGTGCTCTTCTACATCGTCGCGTGCCTCCTGTTCCTGCCCGGGTCCATCCTGACGATCGGCGCCGGGTTCCTCTTCAAGCTCGCCCTCGGCACGGTGACCGTCTCCATTGGCGCCACGCTCGGCGCGTGCGCGGCGTTCTGGGTCGGGCGCACGGTGGCGCGCGGGTGGGTGGCGAAGAAGATCGGCGGCAACGCGAAGTTCGCCGCAATTGATGAAGCGGTCGGGCGCGAGGGCTTCAAGATCGTCCTGCTGACGCGCCTCAGCCCGGTCTTCCCGTTCAACCTGCTCAACTACGCCTTCGGCTTGACGCGCGTGCGGTTCCGCAGCTACGCGCTGGCCTCGTGGATCGGCATGCTGCCGGGGACGGTCGTGTACGTGTACATCGGTTCGGCGGCGCGCAGCCTGGCCGACGCGGCGGTCGGAGGCGGACCGCAGTCGGCAGCGCAGCGGATTTTGTTCTGGGGCGGACTGGTCATCGCCGTGGCGGTCGGCGTTCTCATCGTGCGCATCGCGCGCAAGGCGCTGCGGCAGGCGGCGGGCGGCAAGCCGGCCGCCGTTGAGGAAGGGAAAGACGGCCATGGATGAACCCGTTGCGGTGCTGCCGCGGGACGCGCATAACGAGGCGCTCGTCGCCAACGTGCATCCGCCGGCCTGGGCCAATCCCGCGCCCGCGCCGCGCTATAACCTCGTGGTGCTCGGGGCGGGCACGGCCGGGCTGGTCACCGCGCTCGGCGCCGCCGGGCTGGGGGCGAAGGTGGCGCTCGTCGAACGTCATCTCCTCGGCGGCGACTGCCTGAATGTTGGCTGCGTGCCCTCCAAATGCCTGATCCGTTCCTCGCGCGCCGTCGCCGGTCTCCGCGACGCGGAGGCCTATGGAGTTCGAGACGGCCGGCCGCAGGCGGACTTTGCGGCGGTGATGGAGCGCATGCGTCGGCTGCGAAGCCGGATCAGCCTTCACGATTCCGCCGAACGGGTGCGCAGCCTCGGCGTGGACCTGTTCTTCGGGCAGGGGCGCTTCGTCTCGGCGGATGCCGTGGAGGTGGAAGGCCGGACACTGCGCTTCCGCAAGGCGGTCATCGCCACCGGCGCGCGTGCGGTGCATCCGCCGGTGCCGGGATTAGTGGAGGCCGGGTTCCTCACCAACGAGAACGTCTTTTCGCTCACGGAGCGCCCGGCGCGGCTGGCGGTGTTCGGCGCGGGCCCGCTCGGCTGCGAGCTGGCGCAGGCGTTCCAACGACTCGGGTCGGAGGTGACGATCATCGAGCGGCACGGCCAGTTCCTGGCGCGTGAAGACCCCGACGCGGCGCGGATCCTCGCCGAGTCCTTCCGCCGCGATGGAATCCGCATGCTCCTCAACACCGAGGTCCAGCGCGTCGAGCGGTCGGCGGCGGGAAAAGTGCTCCATACCGTGACCGAGGGCCGGCCGCAGGACATCGCGGTTGACGAAATTCTCGTCGGCGCGGGCCGCGCGCCGAACGTGGAGGACCTGGGCCTGGAGCGCGTCGGCGTGCGCTTCGACAGCCGCGCCGGGGTGGCCGTCAACGACCGCCTGCAGACGGCCAACGCGCGGATCTACGCCGCCGGCGACGTCTGCCTCAGCCACAAGTTCACGCACACGGCCGACGCCAGCGCGCGCATCGTCATCCAGAACGCCCTCTTCTGGGGCCGCAAGCGGTTGAGCGCGCTGACGGTTCCGTGGTGCACCTACACCGATCCGGAAATCGCGCACGTGGGCCTGTACGAGCGCGATGCGAAGGAGCAGGGGATCGCGGTCGCCACCTTCAGCGTTCCTCTCGACGACGTGGACCGGGCGGTCCTCGACGGAGAGACGGAAGGGTTCGTGAAGATCCAGGTGCGGGAGGGAACGGACCGGATTCTCGGTGCGACGATCGTCGCCCCGCACGCCGGCGAGATGATCAGCGAGATCAGCGTGGCGATGGCCGGCGGGCTGGGCCTGCGGGCCATCGGCGGCGTGATCCATCCCTATCCGACCCAGGCCGAAGGGATCAAGCGCGCGGCCGATGCGTGCAGCCGCGCGCGGTTGACGCCGTTCTGGAAGGGCCTCTTCGCGAAGCTCATGGCGTGGCAACGGTGAGTTCGAGAGAGTCGGAGGAGCCTCAGCCGTCCTCCGGACCGACCTCGACGCCCTCGGGCAGTGCATTGCCCGCGGCGGCGGCGATCTTGGGGCTGACCCACACGACGCTGCTCCATCCGCCGTGCGCCTTGAGGAATTTCGGGGAATGCAGGTACGAGGGCGCGGCGCCGGCCAGGCCGGCGGTCTGCTTGCCGCCGAGGGCATAGTGCAGGTCGCGCCAGGTCCGGCCGTCCGGCGCGCGTCCGCCGTAGCCGCTGTTCATGATGCCGATTCCGGGCCGGGGCAGCTCGGTCTTGAACATGATCATCCGGAAGCAGCCGCAGCCGGTGTGGGGAAATCCTTCGAGGGAGTGCAGGCGGATGCGCGTGGTGCGCCCGCGGCTGAGCTGCGCGGCGGCGGCGTTGAGTCCTTCCCACTCGCCGTGGACCAGGTCCAGGCAGCGCCCTTTTTCAACGACGCGGAACGAGTTGATCTCGCGGTGCAGCGCGCTGTGGTGGATGTTCGTCACGTCGTCAAAGCCGTAGAGCGCGCCGGTCTTGATCATCTCGTAAGGCCGCGCGCATTGCGGGGCGCGCTCGGGCGTGAGGCAGCAGACGTGGTCCGGGGCGAAGGGCGAGCAGCCGACGCACTGATAGAAGCGGTCCGCGTTCTCCTCGGTGGCCGCGGCGATCTCGCGGGAACGCTGCGCCTTCTCGGCGCGGACGAGCGGCTCGGCCAGCTTCAGCTCGGCAGGATCGAAGATCACCTCCACCTGGACCCGGTCCAGGCGCGGCCAGGTTCGGCGGATGGTCGCGATCAGCGTATCGCCGATCTGGACGGGCGCGAGATCGGTCCCCTCGGCAAGGTCAATGGCGAACGAGTCGCCGTCGAGCCTGGCCTTGACGCCGCGGATCATGGAGAGCGCGCCGAGCATCATGGATTCGATGTAGCGCCGGTCGAAGGCGTCCATCGGCTCCGCCTGGATCGTCACCACGATCCCGACGTTGCCGTTGGGCTTGCCGCGCACGCGCACACCGGTGGATTTCACGCGGCCCTTGCGGACCACGCAGAAACTCTCCGGCGTTCCGCCCCAGGTGAGATGGGGCCGGAACTCCTGTTTCTGGTTTTCCGGGTCGCAGTAGTCCGGCAGGGGCGGGAGTTCGGGCATCGGGAGCAGCTTGCGGATGTTCGGAAATACGGTGACCGCCTCGGCGATTTCCTCCGGGTCGTCCGAGCGGACGGACCGTCCGAGCGGGAAAGGATAGGCCGCCGGGACGATCGCGGGAATGCCCATCTTCATCGCCGCGAGCGAGAGCGTCAATTCGAGGTCGCTCATCGCGCCGTGCGCGACGATGAGGCCCGGGGTGAATTCCTCCACGAAGTGCGAGAGCGCGTGCACGTCGCCGAAGGGGATGCGGCCGTACACGAAGCCGTATCGCGCGAGCATGCTCAGCAGGGCGTAGATGCCGGTCGGCGCCGGCCGGCCGCTGAAGAATTTGAATTGCCAGCGGCGGTTGATCGCCGTCTCCATCGCCGTGCGGTCCATCGCGCCCATCAGGGCGATCCACCCGTTGCAGCGCTTCGAGTTGAAGCAGGTGTGGATGAACGGCATGTCGGCCAGGAAGTGGTCGGCGATGTCGGCTTGGTTGCACTCGTATAGTTCGAGCAGCGCCAGGGCGTATTCCAGGACGCTGACGGGATCGGAGCGCAGGCGCGACCGGACATCCGCGCGGACGGATTCCGGCGACGGCATCTCGGCGTAGACGGCGCGCGTGAGCGGGAAGGGATAAATGTCCGAAGGCAGCGGGCGATATTCCATGCCGTCGGTCAGGCGGAGGAGTTCGTCGAGCCCGCGCTCCAGGATGCCTTGCGCCGCCGCGGGCAGGTGCGTGCCGGCGGAATGGGTGTGGGAACTCTTCTCGCGGGCCGGTCCGTGTCCGTCCATGAATTGCATCTCCTGATAGGCAGCGACAGAGGTATGCGCAACGGTCGCGCGTCCGATATCCATTTTGACGGCAAAGGCCGGCCGCGTCAAGTTCAGCCCGTGGCTTGACTTCGCCTTGGCCTTCTGGTAATCACAGGCTGACGGCAGCGGATTCAGCCGGAGGTAAGTTCCACCTTCCTCGCAGCGCTCCTGAGAGGGCCAATATGGCAGGTGGATTCCATCGCGGCGGGTCCTGGCGCTCCGCAATCCCGGTCACATTTATGAAAGGCATATCATGCGGCGAAACACCTTCCTCGCAGCGGCGCTGTTGATCGGCGTAATGCTTTCCGGCTGCGCGATGGCGCCGGTCGTGCCGCCGCGCGGCATTCTTTATAACGACCAGAAGGCGCCGCTCTTCGGCGGGAAAGAGATCGGCAGCAAGGAAGGGCGCGCCTCCACCTACACGCTGCTCTTCCTGGTCGGTTGGGGCGACTCCTCCGTCACCGCCGCCGCCCGCGATGCCGGCATCAGCGAAGTCAAGCAGTTGAACTACCAGATGTTCAGCATCCTCGGCCTCTATCAGCGATACACCACCATCGTGCGCGGCGACTGATCGCGCGGATCGGAGAATGGAGATGTCCGTAACGATTCGATGTCTGCTGCTCCTGGCGCTCGGGACAGCGGGATCGTTCCTTGGCGGATGCGCCGCCACCGAACATATCGGGGTGACGCCGGCTAAAGGTTTCATCTTCACGCACTACCGCGCGCCGATGACTTGCCGTCTGGAGGAAGCGCCCGGCGGCGTGCCTTGCGGACCGGACGTGAAGCATGGCGAGACAACGGTGCATGCCTTCATCCTGCCGATAGTGGACACCTTCCACATCCTGAGCGCCGGCTGGGGCGATGCGGCCCTCGACAGCGCCGCGCGCGACGCCGGCATCGAGACGGTCTACTACGCCGACTATGAGCTGCTCGAAATCCTCGGAATCTACAAGTCCGCGACTGTGCACGTCTACGGCAAATGACCCGCCGAAAATTCTTTGACACCGGCGCTCCCGTGGCATACTCTTTTATTAGAAAGGCAACTGTCCGTGGGAGGACAGGGAAATGAGAAACTCAGGATTGACGCGGGTTTTCTGAAAGGAGAACCCCCATGATTACTCAATTTCGTACCATAGCCGTAGCACTGATCGTCGCCGCAACCGCATGGGCTCAACCGATGACATCGCCGCCGGTCGCATTGGACCCCGGCCAGAAGCCCGCAATGGAGGGCAAATGTGAGGCGGGAAGCTGCCGCGGCGATATGATGGGCGCAAACTTTTTCTGCCCCGAACTGGTGATGCGCTATCAGAAGGATCTCGGCCTGACGCCCGACCAGCAGAAAACCATCAAGTCGGAGATGGTGAAGTTCGCAGAGCACAAGACGGAACTGCGGTGGGACCAGAGCATTCAGAAGGGCATGCTTGCGGATCTCCTGAAGGAGGCCAAGCCCGACGAGAAAGCCATCCTCGCGCAAACAGAGAAGGTGCTGAAGATCGAGAACGATCTCAAGCTCTCGACTCTGGGGATGCTCATCGGGATCAAGAACGCCCTCACGCCGGAGCAGCAGACGAAGATGTCCGAGCTGCAGAAACACCTCGAGCATCATCACCCGTGGCGCGGACACATGATGCAGCATGCATGGGGCGGACGCATGATGGGGCATGGCCCCATGGGTTTCCCCGGCGGACCGCCTCCGGCTAATCCTCCGGCTAATCCGCAGTAACTTCACAAAGGACCGGCAAGGTTTCTGAGCCTTGTCGGCCCTTCCCTTAAAAACTCCCGCCACTTATCCCGCATCGTCGCTTGCCTCTATACTTGCATTCACTTTTCTGGTAATATCGCACGAATTCCTATTGGGAAAGTGAGGCGCCCATCCGGGAACATTGGGGACTGAGCAACTGCGTACGGTATCAACGACCGCACAAACCTTGATCGTCACTCCAAGCGCATGCAGGCATCGAGCGAGGTTGGTTACGGCACGTGAACAAGCTGGCTTCAGGGGCAGACACATTGCGATACGTGAGGTTCGCCGGCCGGCCGGCTGCCACGGCTCCCCGGCACGCCGAGCGGTCCAATGCCCCTTTGCCGCAGGCCCTCCCTGTTGCTGCGAACTCTTCTGAACCGCCCGGCGCATTCGCCTCGTGGGTTTTCGAGCGCGCCGGCCTGGCCGTCGAGGGGTATCGCGGCGAACCCCTGCGGCGACGGCTCTCCGCCTGCCTGCGGGCGTTGCACGCCCATACCGAGGCGCAAGCCCGGCGGATTCTGGAAGAGCGGCCCGAGTTGCTGCCCGTCGCCGTCAGCGCGCTGCTGATCGGCACAACGGAATTCTTTCGCGATGCCCCGGTGTACGAAACGTTGCGGACCGAAGCGCTGCCGAAGCTGGCGCGCCGCAGCCGGCCGTTACGGGTCTGGAGCGCGGCCTGTTCCAGCGGCGCGGAGCTGTACAGCCTTGCGATTCTGCTGGCGGAGGCCGGCCTGCTGGAGGGCAGTTTCCTCCTGGGCAGCGACTGCCGCCACGATGCGATTGAAGAGGCAGCGGCGGCTCTATACAATTCCCACGACCTGGGGAAGGTCGCCGCGCCGGTCCGCCGCAAATACTTTGAGGCGGCCGGCGGCGCATGGCGGCCGGTCGAGCCGCTCCGCCGTCGCGCCCACTGGAAAGTCGCGGACCTGGGCCGGCGCATCGAGCAAGGCCCTTGGGACGTGATCCTGTGGAGAAACATGGGCATCTACCTGAAAGCCGACGCGGCCGCGGCGGTGTGGCAGGGGCTGATTTCGGTCCTCGCGCCCGGAGGCGTGCTGGTGGCGGGAAGAGCCGAGCGGCCGCCGGCGGAATTGCCTTTGACCTATGTCGGAAGGTGCATTTACCGCGCTTGCCCCTGCCACGGCGGCCGCACCTCCGGTCCTCGATCGCGGCCGGCCAACCGGAGGAGCCTGATGGTCCTGGAGGACTCGAAATGAAACTCGGAGCGAAGCTCACCGTCGCGTTCGTCCTGGGGCTGCTGATCATCGGCGCCGTGGGAATCCAATCCTACCGGGCCATCCAACGGCTGACCGAGACGAACCTCTGGGTGGTCCAAACCCACGAAGTGCTGGAGAACCTCGAGCGCGTCCAATCGGCGCTCAAGGATGCCGAAACGGGCCAGCGGGGCTTCGTCCTGACCGGCGACGAGCGCTACCTGGAGCCGTTCAACGCGGCTACCGGAGAGATACAGAAGGACATCGCCTCGGTGAGGTCCCTGACCCAGGATAATCCTGAACAACAGGAGCGCCTCGATCAACTTCAGAAGCTCTCCAGCGACAAGCTCGACGAGTTGCGGGAGACCATCAAGCTTCGCAGGGAAGGCGGCATGGAGGCGGCGTTGCCGGTCATTCGCACCGACCGCGGCAAGGCCATCATGGACGATTTTCGGACACTCGTGGCCCGGATGGAGCAGCGCGAGGGCGACTTGTTGGAAACGCGGAATCGCGCCGCCGGCGAAGTCGCCCGGCAAAGCACGCTGATGCTGGGTTTCGGCGTGCTGCTGTCGCTGGCGATTCTGGGGATTTCCGCGGTCATCGTCATCCGCACAATGCGGCTGGCGGGGCGCAGCATGCGTCTCGGAGGCGCCGGCAGGAAATGGCCCGGAATCGCTGTCCGATACGCGTTCGCGGTGGCGGTCGTTGCGCTGGCCACGTGGCTGAAATCCTGGTTGGAGCGGAATGTCGGGCCGATGCCCATCTTCGTCACGTTCTATCCGGCGGTTCTCCTCGTGGCGAGCGTCGCCGGCGGCGGGCCGGGAATAGCGGCTACGGTCCTTTCGGCGCTGGCGGCCGATTACTGGTTCATCGAGCCGACAGGGCAGTTCGGCATCGCGAATGCGAATGACGCCATGGCGTTAGGCATTTACTCCGGCTCGAGCATCTTCCTGAGCATTCTGGCCGAGCGTCTGCGCCGCGCCCGCGGGGCCGAGGCCGTCAGCGCCGCGCAGGAGCAGGAACTGGCCCTGCTGAACATGGGCAATCTCATGTCCCTGGACCTGGACCACCGCATCGTCCGCTGGAGCGAAGGCAACCGCCGGCTCTATGGCTTCGACGCCGATGAGGCCCAGGGCAAACTCACCTACGAATTGCTCCAGACGCATTTCGACCGGCCCCTGGAGCAGATTCACGGCGAGCTGCTGGGAAACGGGCAATGGGAAGGTGAAGCGACCCGGCGCAGCAAGGACGGAACTCAAATGTCCCTGGCGCTCCTCTGGGCGCTGCGCCGCGACGAGCGCGGCAAGCCCCTGGCCATCCTGGAGGTCAGCACCGACATCACCCGGCAGAAGACCGCCGAGGAATCGCTCCGGCAGCAGACGGAGGAACTGGCCCAGCAGAACGAGGAGCTGACGCGGCAAACGGAAGAGCTGGCGCAGCAGTCCGAGGAGTTAACGCAGCAGAACGAGGAACTGGCGACCCAGTCGGGGGAAATCCAGGCGCTGAATACGGAACTGGGCCACCGCGAGAACATGCTCCAGGCGCTGCTGGCTTCCGCCCGCTTGCCGCTGGGCGAGCAGGACGCGCTGGAAAAAATCTGCCAGGCGGCCCTGGAGATGTTCGGTCTCGGCGCCGACGGCGCTGTCATCTGTGAACGGCGAGGCGAGGAACTGCATATCCTCGCTCACGCGGGATTCGACGGCGCGGAGGTTCCTCGTTCCTGGCCGATGAAGGCATCGTTCACCGAGCTGGTGCTCCAGCACGACCGCACCGCATCCCTGGAAGATATTGCGCTCAGGCCGGACTTGAAAATGCTGCCGGTCGCCGGCCACCCGCCATTCGGCGCCGTGCTGGCCTCGCCGCTGCAGTTGAAGGACATGCCCGTCGGCGCCGTCACCATTTACAGCAACACAACGCAGGAGTGGACCACGGAACAGTTCCACCTGATCGAGTGGCTCGCCGCGCAATGCTCGCACGCATTGGACGCGCTGCGGCTTCAGGCGGAAGTCCGGGAGGGCCAGCGGCAGAATGAGTTCCTGGCGGGCATTCTCGAACGATCGTCTCAGCCTTTCGTCGTGGGATACCCGGACGGGCGGTTGGGACTCGCCAACGACGCCTTCGCGCAGCTCACCGGCTATAGCCGCGAGGAACTGCAATCCGTTGACTGGGCCAGGACGCTGACTCCGCCGGAATGGCTGGAGATCGAACTGCCGAAGCTGGAGGACCAAATCCGCACCGGCCGGCCGATCAATTATGAGAAGGAGTACGTCCGGAAGGACGGCACGCGGGTACCCATCGAGCTGCTCGTCCACCTGGTGAAGGATGCGGAGGGCAAGCCGCTCTACTACTATTCCTTCCTCGCTGATATCACTGAGCGCAAGCGGGCCGAAGGCCTCACGGAGGCGCGGCTGCGGATGATGGTTGCATCCAACGACCCGGCGCTCTCCCTCGACGAGACGCTTCGGATGCTGCTCGACGAGATCGAAGCCCGGACCGGCAGCGTCATCGGCTTCTACCACTACATGGAACCCGATCAGGAAACGCTCTCGCTCCAGACCTGGTCCACGAACACCCTGCGGAACATGTGCATGGCCGAGGGCAAGGGGCGGCATTACCCGGTCTCCGACGCGGGCGTCTGGGTGGAGTGCGTCCGCCGGCGGCGCACGGTCATTCACAATGACTACGCCTCATTGCCGGACCGCAAAGGACTGCCCGCCGGGCATGCGCCGGTCATCCGGGAAATGGTCGTTCCGATCATGCGCGGCGGCCGTATCGTGGCGATTATCGGCGTGGGCAACAAGCCGACCAACTATGACCCCACCGACGCGGATACGGTTTCGCACCTTGGCGACTTCTCCTGGGAAATCGTCGAGCGCAAGCGGGCCGAGGAGGCGCTGCGGCAAAGAGAGCAGCTCTTGCAGAACGTGATAGATGGCAGCACGTCCCCCATCTTCCTCAAGGACCTTGACGGGAAGTTCATCACCATCAACGCGTCGTTGGAGAGAATGCTTGGAATATCTCGGGACAAACTGAAAGGCAAGACGGACTATGACATTGCCCCCAAGGAAGTCGCCGACTACTGGCGGACACACGACAAACAGGTGATGGCGACTGGCAAGGCCATCCAGATTGAGGAAGTGGCTGATCTCCCGGACGGTCACCACATCTTCCTGGCGAACAAGTTCCCGTTGGTGAATGCGGATGGCCACACATACGGCGTTGGGTCCATCTCTCATGACATCACCGAGCGCAAACGGGGCGAGGAGGCGCTGCAACTGTCCGAGGAGAAATTTGCCAAAGCCTTCGCCGGCAATCCGGCCGGCGTTGCGCTGACGCGCCTCGACGACGGCCTGTTCCTGGACGTGAACGATGCATGGGCGGCGATGAACGGCTACAGCCGGGAAGAGGCCATTGGACATTTCGCCAGGAAAATGCACATCTGGCCGACGGACGATGCCGCGGCTCATTTCGTTCAAACGTTGCGCGAGAAAGGCGCCGTGCGCGGTTGGGAGCAGCAGTTCCATAAAAAGTCCGGCGAGGTTTTCGTCGCGGAGTTCTCCGCGCAGCTCCTGACCCTGGGAGCCGAGAAGGTTATCCTTACGATTATGGTGGACATCACCGCGCGCAGGCAGGCCGAAGAGGCACTGCGGCAGAGCGAGGCGCGGTTCCGAACGCTCTTCGACACCATGAGCGAGGGCTTCTCCATCAACGAGATCATCTGCGACGACAGGGGAAAGCCCTGCGACCTGCGCTACCTGGCGGTCAATCCGGCTTTCGAACGTCACACCGGCCTGAAAGCGGCGGATATTGCCGGCCGGACCTGCCTCGAATTGTTCCCACAGGCCGAGCCCGAATGGTTCGAGCGGTACGGGAAAGTGGCCCTGACCGGGGAACCGGCGCATTTCGAATCCGCCTTCGGCCCTCTCGGGCGGTGGTTTGAGGTCAGTTCTTATCAGACCGAACCGGGCCGTTTCGCCGTGGTGTTCTTCGATATCAGCGAGCGCAAGCGGGCCGAGGAGGCGTTGCGCGAGCTGAACCTGTCGCTCGAACGGCGCGTGACCGAGCGCACGGCGGAGGTGCAGCAGCAGGCCGACCAGCTCCGCGCGCTGGCCGTGGATCTCTCCCAGGCCGAGCAGCGCGAGCGCAAGCGCCTGGCGGGCATTCTGCACGACCACATCCAGCAGTTGCTCGTGGCGGCGCAGTTGCAGTTGAGCCTGATCGAACGCGCGGACCCCACCACCGTTCGGTCCACCGCGCAAGGCATCAACTCCATCATCGCCGAGGCCATTACCGCATCGCGCTCGCTCACGGTGGAGCTCAGCCCGCCCATCCTCCACCAGTCGGGCCTGACGGCGGCCCTGACGTGGCTGGCCGCCCGCGAGGAGGAAACGCACCTTTTCAAGGTCCATGTCCGGGCCAACAGCGATGCCGAACCGGCCGATCCGGACGTGCGCGCGCTACTCTTCAGCTCGGTGCAGGAACTGCTCCTGAACGCCGTCAAGCACTCCGGCGTGCGCGAGGCGCAGTTGATCATGCGCCGCTCAAAGGAGAACTGGACGCAGATCATCGTCGAGGACAAGGGCAAGGGCTTCGATCCGTCCGCGATCGCCGCCCACCGCGGCGGAGGCTTCGGACTCTTCAGCATCCAGCAGCGCCTGGCTTATCTGGGCGGACGCATGGAAGTGGACAGCGCGCCCGGGCGCGGGGCGCGGTTCGTCCTGATGATCCCCATCGGACAGGCCGCAGCGAAGGAAGCCGCCTCCGCCGCTCCGACGGCGCCGCCGGCGGCGATGGCCCCCGTCCACACGAAGGGACGCAGAATAAGCGTGCTGCTGGTGGACGACCACAGGATCATGCGCCAGGGCCTCACCAGCCTTCTGGAATTCGAGGAGGACATCGAGGTGGTGGCCGAGGCCGAAAACGGCCGGCAGGCCGTGGAACTCGCCCACCAGTACGTGCCCGACGTGATTATCATGGACGTGAACATGCCGGTGATGAATGGCATCGAAGCCACGCGCATTCTGAGCAAGGAACTGCCCGAGGTCAAGGTCATTGCCCTCTCGATGCACCAGGAGAGAGACACCGCCGAGGCCATGCGCCAGGCCGGCGCGGTGGCCTACCTGACCAAGGGCGGTCCGTCCGAGGACCTGGTTGCCGCCATCCGCGCATGCAGCGGGTCGCGGACGACGGAGTCGTGAGCTTGTGGTGGCGCCGTCAGGCGCTGCTCCGTATGCCCTGGCGGGCACAGTGCGAGCGACAGCTTGACTATCGCGTAACCGTGTTGTAATCTGAGCCGTCGCTGCGGAAGATTATCGAAGCCAACCATCAGCCGGCCAGCGGAGGCGGGCTGAGCAGCATGCATAAATGAATCGCCCGCTTCGGCCGAATGTCCGAGGCCGGCCGGTAAGCGATCGCGCGCTCCGCATGTGGCTCTGCAAAGCCCCTCAAACCGGGGCCGGTTCAATCCCGTGCATATCCACAAGGCAAGAATTTCATGATGACGCTGTTCAACGAACTGCTGAAGGTGATTGACGCAGAATGGCTTCTGGAGAACACCGAGAAGCTCTGGAAAATCGAGCTTGGCCAGTGCCATCGGCATAACCGCGAAGCCGCCAAGTTCACCGAACGCCTGATGAGCGAATCGGGCCTGAAGCAGGTGGAGCGCATCCGCTTCCCGGCCGACGGCCGAACGTGCTACCAGGACAAGACGACTCCGCTCGCCTGGGACGCCACGATGGGCCGGCTGACGGTGCTCCACTCTCCCATGCCGTTCGAGAACCCCGTGGTCGCGGACTTCCATCGCCACCCGTTCCACCTCGTCCGCGGCTCCGTCAGCACGCCGGCCGGAGGCGTCGTGACCCGGTTGCTCACCGAAGAACAGTTTTCCGGCGGTTGCGAGACGGCCAACGCCATGCTGATCTCCAACCCGGAAACGCGCCCCAGAGGCGATCTCTATGCCAGGGTCTGCGACCTGGGCGGGCTGGGAATCGTGAACGACTGGCTGCAAGGGCGATACGAGACGCCCGACTCCATCATGTGGGTCAACGGCTTCGGGGACGGCCCGCAGTGGCATGTCCTGGCCGACGACCGGCCCATCGTCGGATTCAGCGTCAGCCCGCGCACAGGCGACGCGCTGCGCGCCGCGGCGCGCGCGGGCGAACTCCTGGTGCGCGTCGAGTCCGACGGCCGCCTGTACGAAGATGAAGTGGACCTGGTCACCGCGATTCTGCCGGGCCGCGAGACGCGAGAGGTGTGGACGCTCGCCCACCTCTACGAGCCGATGAGCAACGATAATTCCGTCGGGGTCGTCGCCGGCATAGAGATCGCGCGCGCGCTTCAGAAGATGATCCAGGCGGGGACCATCGCTCCGCCGCGGTTCACGCTCAGGCTGGTCTGCGGCCAGGAGATGTACGGCTTCTCCGCGTACGCGGACCGTCGCGGCGGGCGCTTGCGCGACCAGGTCATCGGCGCGGTCAACCTCGACGCCGTGCCGGTCGCGAAGGATGCCCGTCCGGCCCGCGTGAACGCCGCGCCGCCCGCGCTGGGGTTCTTCGGCAACTATCTCCTCGAGCGGTTGTATGAACAGTACCGGGGCCAGGCATCGCCGGTGCTCGGCAGCTTCGGCGAGTTCGGCACGTATGGCGACGATACGTGCCTTTCGGATCCGACCGTCGGCGTTCCAACGGCCTACGTTACGGACGGGTATAAGTTCTGGCACAACAGCGTGCAGGACATGTCGCTCATTGACAAGAACGTGATCAAGCGCTCCACCGCGTTGATCGGCGCCTGGCTGGCCAAGTTGCTCCTCCTCGATCCGGCCGCGGCCCGCATGGAGATCGCCGCGGCCGGTTCAACCGCCCAGGGCCATCTGCAACGCGAGGCCCGCCAGGTCCTGGAGGAAGCGGCTGCGCAGCCGCCTGGCTCCGAAAGCGAGTTGATGGAGCGCGCCCGCCGGCGGATGGAGTTCCGGCTGGCCCATGAGTCCAGGCAATTCTCCGACTTCAAGCGGGTCGGCGACTGCCCGGAGATCGAGGAGACGCTTTCTCTGCTTCGAAAAGAAAAGGAGCAGGTCTTTCTGGCCCTCGAGAAACAACTGAAGGAGTGGTGGAAATCGCAGAATCCTTCCCAGAGTCCCGCGCCTGAAAATCCCTGGCTCGAATACGCCGCCACGATCGTGCCCTCGCGCGCGACGGTCGGCCTTCCTCACGATTTGCAGCGAGTGCCGAAAGCCGACCGGCGGCCGCTCCCGGACGAGTGCATCTATGGGCCGCTCTCGCGCATCCTTGCGAACATGGACGGGAAGAAGACGCTGAAGGATCTGCTGATCGAGACGGAGTGGGAGACGAAGAGCCGTTTCAATCCTTATCAAGTCAAACGGTACATCAACATCGTCGGCTATCTCGGCGATTGGGGCTATCTCGGTGTGCGCTATGCCTCAGAAATCACGCGCGAGCAGATCGTCCAAGCCTTGCGGCAGGCCGGGCTGAAAAGCGGCGACCTGGTCCTGGCGCACACGGGCATCTCGCACTTCGGCCGGATCCGCGGAGGCGCCGACACGGTCCTCGACGCGTTCCTGGAAGTCCTGGGCGAGAAGGGGACTCTTCTGCTCCCCGCCTTCGATCGGCCTTCCATCTTTTACGAGGGATTCGGGAGCAAGAACCGCCGCTATCGGCCGCATGAGGCGGACCGGACCGACTCGGTGGTCACGGGCCGCCTGGCACAACATTTGATGAAGAGGGCCGGCGTGATCCGCAGCAGGCATTGCAGCCACTCCGTGGTCGGCATCGGACCGCTGGCGGCGCAATGCCTGTCCGAGCATCGGGAGGACGATCCGCCGGCGTGCCGTCGGAGCCCCTTCGGCAAACTCCTCGATCATGGCGGGAAAATGGCCTGGTTCGGCGCCGGCCTGTACTCCACGACCTTCTTCCACTTCCTCGAAACCGAACTGGACGCGCCCTGGCTCAGAAGCGCCCTGTGTTGCGTCAAGGAGGGCGGCCGCGTCCGCACGGTGTTCGTCCCGAAGCATCTTCCGGGCCATCGCGACTTCTACCGCGGGGAAGATTCGAAAATGTACAAGCGGCTCCTCGCCATGGGGCTGGAGATCCGGAAAGCCACGCTCGGCCTGGGAGCGATAAAGGTCATCGAGGCGCGCCCGATGTACGAATTGGGGATGCGAGCGCTGCGCGAGGACCCGAACCTGCTGCTTTGCGACGCCGAAACTTGTTTGTTCTGCAGCGCCTACAGGAAACGCGCCGCTTCCGCGCGGTAGCGGCTCATCTTGTGCGCTGGCATCGGAATAACTTGTATAATGCGCGGTCGTCATTCCGAGCGCAGCGAGGAATCTCATACGCCGCTTGTAGTGGCGCCTCAGGCGCTACTTCGTATGCCCTGACGGGCACACTACGAGCGGCATGACGCGTGCTGAGTTTATGCATGTGATTTTCGACTGACGTTTCATGGAGCGCTCCCATGCGAGAGCCTCGTTTGCCCGGATGCATGAGCAAGTTCTGTCGAGAGACCATCCCGCTGCTGCACGGCGCCATCGCGGGCGGGCGGATTCTCAACTCCGTCAAGGCGATTGTCGAGACGGACCGGTGGAACTCCTTCGACCGGTTCCACGATACGACCCGCACGATCTGCTGGGGATTCGAGCGGGCCGGCGCGGCAACGGAGGTATACAGCATCCAGACCGGCGGCGTGCCGGGTTCGGGGCGGTGGACGATCCACGAAGCCGCGGACGTGCTCGGGGCGACCGCCGACATCGTCAAACCCATCCGGCGGCGGCTGGTTGACTATCATAAGAACCCCTGGCAGGTGGTCCAGTGGAGCACCAGCACGCCTGCGGAAGGAATGACCTGCGAGTTGGTGGCCCTCGACTCGAAGGAGGCGTACGACCGCGTCCCGCCGCGCGGACTGCTCGGGAAGATGGTCCTGACGCGGCTCGGCCGCGAGGCCGGATTTGAGTTCTTCAAGAAAGGCGCTGCCGGCCTCATCTACGATCTGCCGGTCCGCGACCGGCCCGAGGCGACGGCCTGGGCCAAGTTCTCGTGGGGCAGCATCAAGATTGACGAAGCTTCCGGGCGCCTGGTCGGCCTCTCCATCTCCGCGCGCGAGGGCGACGAACTGCGCCGCATGATCCAGGAGCGCGGGCCGGTCCTTCTGCGCGTGCGCGTGAACGTCCGGCGTTATGTGGGATCGCACGATGTCGTCAGCGGACTAATCGCGGGCGAAGGCGATCCGCAGGACGAGGTCTGGTCCATCGCCCACAGCGCCGAACCCGGCGCGGTGGACAACGCATCCGGCGTCGCCGTCTCCATGGAGATCGCCCGCGCCATCTGCAGGCTCGTGGCGGCAAAGCGGTTGCCGCCCGCGCGGCGGACCATCCGCCTGCTGGCCAGCTACGAGTGCTACGGGTTCTTCAACTACGTGGAGCACCGCATGCTCCCCCGAACGCCGTTGGCGGGCGTGTGCATGGATGGCGTCGGCGTCAAGCCGGCCCTGTGCGGGCAGGCATTGACCTGGCACGAAACGATTCCCATGTCCGCCGGATTCGTGAACGACGTCGGCGCCGCCATGGTGCGCTCGGCGCTGAGCCTGGGCAACCCGGGCTATCGTTTCGCGTTAGGCCCCTTCGTCTCGACGCTCGACACCCTGCTGGGCGACCCGCAATATGGATTTCCTTGTCCGTGGATATCGAACAGTCCTTACACGACCTATCACAGTTCCGCCGACACCCCGGACGTGCTCGATCCCAAAGGAATGGCCGCCTGCGCCGCGGCCATGGCCGGCTATCTCTACTTCCTTGCCGCGGCCGGGACGCCGGAAGCGGCGCAGATCGCGACCTGGCAGACGCAGAAGGCGATCCTGCGTCTGCGCGCGCCTGAGAAGAAGCCGACGCGCGAGCAGATCGAGTATATCCGGCAGCAGCATGCCGTTTCTCTGGAACGGCTCAGGCGCTGGCTCTCGGGACCCGATCGCGATTCGGCCCTGGCGCATTTCAAGGACTGCGAGCGCCAGGTCGGCGCGGCTGCGAAAAACCTTCCCCAGCGCCGCAAGCCCCGGAAACCGGTCAGCCGGTCCATGGCCGCCGTCGCGAGCCTGGTCCCGCGCCGCAAGGCGCTGCTCGTCCCCACGCATGAGAACCTGTGGCCCGACGCGAGGAAGCGCATACAGGATTCCGGCGTACGCGCGCCGTGGGCCTTGTTCTGGGCCGACGGGAAGCGGTCGCTCGCCGAGATCGCCGAGGCCATCTCCGTCGAGACCGGCAAGGAGGTATCGCTGGAAAGCGTCGCGAAGTTCTTCGAGGCCCATGCCGACATCGGCTACGTTGACCTGACCCGGCCGAAAGAATGAGCAGCGGCGCAGGCCGCGGTGAGGCGATGCCGCTTGCAGAAAACTGCAATTGCGATTATTGGATTCTGAAGCCTGTTCTACCAGCCCGCCGCGTATGCCGGCTCCTGCCGCGGCGAGGCGGCGGCGCGGCGCACGCCGGTCGTTCCGTCAATGGCTGCCGCGAGCGTGTTGCCGCCGGCCCACGCGCCCATGACCTTCACCAGGTGCCCGCGCGCGGCCAGGTTGTCGCGCACGCGCTTGCCGATCCGCTTCTCGATGTACAGCGATCCCGGCTCGGCGGCGCGCGGGTAGAAGGACGACGGAAAATGGCTCGTCCAGAACGTCGGCGCCTCCACCGCTTCCTGCAGCGACATGCCGAACTCCAGCACGTTCATCAGGAACTGAAGCGCCCACTGGTCCTGCGCGTCGCCGCCGGGGCTGCCGAAGACCATGAACGGCGCGCCGTCGCGCATGGCCAGCGATGGTGTCAGCGTCGTCCGTGGGCGCTTGCCGGGCGCCAGGCAGTTCGGGTGCGTCTTCGTCAGCGAGAACATCTGCCCGCGCGTGCCCAGCGGGAATCCGAGTCCGGGAATGACCGGCGATGAGGGCAGCCAGCCGCCGCTCGGAGTGGCGGAGACCATGTTCCCCGCCGCGTCAATCACTTCCAGCTTCGTCGTGTCGCCGTTCGCGCCGCCGGAGCCCTGCGCCAGCGCGGCGTCAACATCGGTGACGTTCTCCGCCCGCACCGGGGCATGATCTCCGGGCCGCAGTTCCAGCGATGCGCGCTCCGCGTCCACCAGGCGCCGCCGCTCCGCCGCGTATTCCTTCGAGAGCAGCCGGTCCATCGGCACGTCCGCGAACTCCTGGTCGCCGTAGTAGAACTCGCGGTCCGCGTAGGCCAGCTTCATGCACTCGATGACCGTGTGAATGTACTCCGCCGAATTGTGCCGCAGTGCCTTCAGCTTGTATCCCTCGAGCAGGTTCAGCGTCTGCAAAAGCACCGGGCCTTGCGTCCACGGGCCGCACTTGTGGACCGCGATGCCGTGATAGTCGGTGCGCGCCGGCTCCTCGAGTCGCGGGTTGAAATCGCTGAAGTCCTCAAGCGTCAGGAGGCCGTTGTGCGCCTGGCCGGAGGCGTCGCGGATGTGCGAGGCTTGCGCGAAAGCGACGATGCGCTCCGCGATCTCGCCGCGATAGAAGGCGTCGTAAGCCGCGCGCAGACCGTCGTCGCGCTGGCCGTGCTTCTCGTCCAGCACCCGAAGCCGGTCGAACGTCGCCGCCCAGTGCGGCTGCCGCCAGATCGTGCCCGGCTTCGGCGGCTCGCCATTGACGAGGAAGACTTCCGCCGATGACGGCCACTCGTCGCGGAATCGGTTCGCGGATCCGGCGATGCTCGCGTGCAGGGAGTCGTACATGGGGAAACCGATGCGCGTCAGCTCGATCACCGGGGCCAGCAGCCGCGACAGGCGCAGGCTCCCGAATTTCCGCAGCAGCAGAATCCAACTGCCGAACGCGGGCGGGACCAGCGCGGGCAGGAAGCCGTCTCCGGGGATGACTCGAATCCCCATTTCCAGGTAGCGCTCGATCGTGGCGGCACGCGGCGCAATGCCGTGTCCGCTCACCGCCCAGACCTTCTTGGCCGCGGCGGAATAGACGACCATCGGAACCTCGCCGCCGATGCCGTTCTGGTGCGGCATGAGCACCGTCAGCGCGAAGCCGGTGGCCGCCGCCGCGTCGAACGCGTTGCCGCCGTCGCGCAGGACGTCCAGCCCGATCTCCGTCGCCAGGTAATGGCCGGAGCTCACCACTCCGCGCGCGGACATGATCATCGGCCTGCCGCCGCTGGATCCGGTCGTGGTTTTCATGAGATTCCTTTCTGTCAGGTTGTTTCAAAACCTCGTAATCGTGATCGCCGTTTTCTGTGCCAGTATCGCCTGTGCAAGCGCTGCGGTTGTGGTGGCGTCGTCCGCTCGTAGTGTGCCCGTAAGGGCATACGAAGTAGCGCCTGACGGCGCCACTACAAGCTCTGCGCGTAAAGCCGCATCGGATCATCGCTCGTGAGGCAGACGGGGCGCAACCGCAACCGGAAACGCATCTGCTTCGGCTCGATCAGGTATTCCGCCAGCGGCTTGGGGCCGCAACTGGCGCTGCCGAGCCCGCAGTGCCGGTCATCCAGGTACAGGTACGTCCGGTTCTCCCGGACGAGGTCGAACGTGTGCCGCGCGGCGTTGAGGTTCTCCGGGCTGTAATGGTGCGCGGTGACGATCAGGAGCGGCTGCCCGATGGCCAGCAGCCCGACCCCGCGCCGGTCGGTCAGCGCCGCCCAGCGGCAGTCGCTCTTCGCGCCGAAATCCTGCGACCGGACGTACGGGACGTACTGCTCCTGCACCGTGCCGCGATACCGCCCGATGCGCGCGCTTTCCTTCCGGTCCACGTAGTTCTCGTGCGGCCCGCGGCCATACCATTCCAGGCGGTTCAGCCGGCCGTCGAGAGCGACCTGCATGCCCACGCGCGGGAGCGCCGGCAATCCCGCCGCCGGGGTCAGCGATTGTTCCAGGAGTATGTCGCCGTCGCTGCGGACGGTCCAGCTCGTGACCGCGGTAAAGGCCGGCCGCAGCGACTTGGCCGCCAGGGTGAATTCGCTGGTGAAGCGCAGCGTGTGGGCATCCAATCGCTCGGCCTCGGTCCGCGAGACGCGCGAAAGGAGGCGGTCGAGACCGGCCTTGCGCCAGTCCGCGACGATCCACGTATCGTTGTCCGTCGGGGCGCGCCAGAGATTCAGCCGCGGCCCTTGCTCCAGCAGCGAAAGTCCCCGGAATTCCAGCGCGGCCAGCGTGCCGCTGAAACGATCGAAGCGCGCTCGGAAGGACTTCCCTGCGACGCAAACGGCGCGTTCGTCCTCCCGGACCGTCAGCTTCGGCAGCGTGCTGCGCCGAATGGCCGGCAAGGCCGGCGAGGGAATCGGCAAGTCGAATTGAGCCCATGCGACCCAATGCCCGCGCGGGGCCCAGGGCGTGTCGGCGGCGGTGACGAAGCGCAGTTCCAGCCGGTACGCAGCGCCCGGCTCGGGCGGCGGCGGAGCGAAGGGAATGGAGACCTCGGCCTCGCCGCGCGCCGGGACCGCCGGCAGCAGAAGCGGTCCCTGTTGAACGACCCGGTCGTCGCGCATGAGCAGCCACTGCGCTTCCAGGTGGTCGAGGGCGAGGAAGTCGTACCGGTTGCGGATTCTCACGCGCCCCTTCGCCAGATCCACCGCCTCAACGGCGACCGGCTCCAGGATTTTCTTGTACTCCAGCAGCGCCGGATGCGGGCGGCGGTCGGGGAAGACGAGGCCGTCTATGCAGAAATTGCCGTCGTTCGGCTGATCGCCGAAGTCGCCGCCGTAGGCGAACCATTCCACTCCCTTCTTCGTGCGGCGGCGGATGCCGTGGTCGCACCATTCCCAGACGCAGCCGCCCATGAGCCGCGGGTGCGCCCGGATGACGTCCCAGTACTCCTTCAGGTTGCCCGGCCCGTTGCCCATCGCGTGGGCGTACTCGCACATGAAGTAGGGCCGCGGGTCCTTCTTGCGACCCTGTTCGAGGAGGAAATCCACGCGCGGGTACATCACGCTCTCGATGTCCGCCACCTTGGGCCCGTTGTAGCCGGCGGAATAGTTCTCCGATTCGTAATGGATCGGCCGCGTCGGGTCGGTGCGGCGGATCCGCTCCGCCATGGCGTAGTGGTTCGGGCCGAAGCCGCACTCGTTGCCGAGCGACCAGATCACCACGCAGGGGTGGTTCTTGTCGCGCTCGACCATGCGCTCGGCGCGGTCCACAAACGCCGCCTTCCACTCCGGCGCGCGCGGAGGAATGTCGTCGCGGTTGTAGCCGAAGCCGTGCGTCTCCAGGTCCGCCTCGTCCACGATGTACAGCCCGTAGCGGTCGCAGAGATCGTACCAGCGCGGATCGTTGATGTAGTGCGACGTGCGCACGGCGTTGATGTTGTGCCGCTTCATCAGCTCGATGTCGCGCACCATGGACTCGAGGCTCACCGCGTGGCCGGTGTCCGGATCGCTCTCGTGGCGGTTCACTCCGCGCAGGAGGACCGG
>Ga0187852_1000167_pt1 | contig 70897 bp, 56 predicted proteins | sample June2016WEW_6_40_FD_134511 | JGI IMG/M metagenome (GOLD analysis project Ga0187852, IMG submission 134511) | Peatland microbial communities from SPRUCE experiment site at the Marcell Experimental Forest, Minnesota, USA - June2016WEW_6_40 | ecosystem: Environmental > Terrestrial > Soil > Wetlands... | reverse complement strand
TATTTCCTCCACCTTCGCGGTGGGCGGCCTGGTCTTAGCGGATGCAGAACCCGCCCGGTCAACTTCTCCGCCAACTCGACGAACGATGCGCTCCCGGACGGCAGCCCGCGGATTGCCGGGGACGCAATACCAGTTATTTCCCTTCGCATGAACACTACTCCGGGAACAATAAATCAATTTCCGTTGCCGTCCGTCGCCCCTCGAATTGACCTATTACGATCCCGATTTGCCCGCTCCGGGAATATCCAAGTGCGCAACTACAGGCTAACGCTCAACGTAAAACCACCCCGGTCTGACTTGTCTCCTTACGGGCCATATCGAGTCCATATCCGATCCCGGTTCAATGCTCCCTGATGAAGTGTATACGTACCCTGCGGCCATGGTCAATGGAACCTCTTCTGTCATAAACTCGATCATAACAACGCCATCGGCGCATTTCTCTGCTCCTACGGAGTAAGTGAGCCACACCTCCGATTTCGCTTCCGGCAATGTTTGGTATCCGTTGTCCAGCGATATACTTCCCGACTCAACACGATGAACAACGGCTTCGTATGATGGCAAGGACAACACAAAAAGCGCGCTACGGGCAGGCTCAACTAACCTGGGGGCCAAGAATAAGGAAACGAGGCACACTGCGAGTGGGATGAGGGACAACCAACGGTGCTTCCGCCAGCGTTTGAAGATAGAAATGAAAGCGAAGATCGCTCCCACTACCCCTATAATAAAGAGTGGGATAAAGAGCAACACAAGATTACTCCTGCGCGCACGCAAAAACACATAGCCGATACACGATATTACTGAAACCACAACAGGGAACGTTACGATGTGGAACTTCCCCGTGTCCCGGACGCGCGCGTCGGAATGTCGGTCCGAGCCAGGGGCTTCCTGACCGTTCATTTCCTTCACTTGCATGATGCACACCTGTCCTTGCGGCTCTGGTCCCTTAAAACGGGCGCCGGCCCCCGGTTTTCGCGTCGTTCTAGTCAGTCCTTTCAAACATAATGAACCAATGTGGCTTAATCTGCCGCAAGTAATCTCCCGCCGGCAGCTTCTCCGCTCCATTCAAGTTCTTCAAGATAATTCCTTCCTTTTCTTCATACTCTCCGGAAATGTATTCGATTCCCTTTCTCCACTCAGGCCGAATCGCTGCAAGCGCGCCGTCGCTTTCGGCAACTATGAATTTCACTATGCCGCCGGGATCCGATACGACGTACGCGCCGGGCCATATTCGCTCGATCGAATTGTGGTACTCTCTTAAACGCACGCTAGGTAGCCCGGTTTCTCCCTCCATAAACGGCTGCTTCGGAAAGTCATTTATTGCCATGTGTGCTAACTTCTCTAACACATCGGAGTTGTTACGAAAAGCCGCCAGAATGGCCTCGTCGCTTGGAGGCGTCCCCTCCGCTCCCACAGGAAAAAGCAATAACATCCCCTGAGGAAAAAGCATTATCGCCATAATGCTTGCGACAACGCTTGCGACAATGACACCTGCAGTTATGCGAAGCAGCAGATGGCTTCGCTTCCTGTTTAGGGACGCCTTGCCTCGACTGTTTTCTAAGGTAGATTGTTCCACGGAGAAGGCTCAAGGTTAGCTGGGGACATAAAACCAGTTATTCCCCGCATCCTGGGGCCTATTGCGAGGCCCATGCGTCAATTGAACTTGCCCGCCGATCGTTCCATGAATTGACGTATTACGGTCTCGTTCTGCCCGCTCAGAAATACTCGACGAAGACGATCTTGCCGAGTTTCTCCAGGTTCAGCTTGATCTCGTTGGTGATGTGGGTTTTGAGGCCCAGGTCGCGCGGGAGGTTGGGGTTCTGGTGCGCGGGGTTCAGGGCGCGGCCGACCAGGAAGGTGACTTCGTCCGAGCCGAGCAGCAGCCGCGTCAGCGCGCTCGCGCCGTCCACCTTGAACTGGATCTCCTTCGCCGTCACGCCCCGCTTGAGGTTCTCGAGCGTGTGCGCGAGCGTCAGGACGCCCTCGGTCACCAGGTCAATTCCCTCGATGCGGCCGACCGGCGGGATTTCGGCCGAGCCGGTCGAGAGGTCCACCTCGTGCGCCCGGTCCAGCGTGCGCGCGAGGATGTTCGCCGTCGAGCCGCCGCAGCAGGCGTGCGCGCCGCGGCCGGCCATGAACCGCGCCACGACCGCCGCGTCGTCCGCCGGCCGGAGCGGAGGGCCGGTGAAGATCGTCGTGAAGCGCCGCCGCCGGACCTTGATGACCGCGATGGAGACGTCGTCGCCGGGCTTGCCCTCGTAGAGCTTCATCACCTTGTCGGCGAGGTCGTCGGCCACCTCCTGCGCGGAGAGTTCCGGGTGCGCGTGGGACTCCAGGTACTCGGCGATCGCCTGCCAGCCCCAGCCCAGGTCCGAGGCCGCGCCGATGCCGGCGTTGATGACGCCGTCGGAGATCATGACGAGCCAGTCGCCCAGGCCGAGTTGGAGCTTCGCGTCGTGGATGCGCCGGTTCTGGATCATCCGGTCGCGGTAGCGCACCGGGCGGATCTTGCGGTCGCGCAGGACGAAGAGGTGCGGGTTGTCGAACTCCATCACGTTCGTCCGCCCGCCGGGGAAGAATTTTGCGACGGTGAAAGTGCTGTACGCCAGGTTGCGGACGGCGCAGACCGGGAGCGTTTCGCTCATCGTCTCGACCACGACGCGGACCGGCAGCCCTTCGGCGACCATGCGGCTGGCGATTTTCGAGGTCAGCGTGGCCAGGATGTTCGCTTTCACGCCGTGGCCGAGGCCGTCGGCCAGCACGAGCGTCAGGAAGCCCGGCTGCACGTTGAAGACGACGCTGTCGCCGCACAGTTCCTCGCCGTGCTGGTTGAGCTGGCGGCAGCCGAATTCGTAATGCACCCTCATTCGATTTTTTCCTGCCGCGCGAGGTTCATCAGCTTCACGAGCAGCGCCTTGGTCTCGGCGGTGGTCTCGCCGAGGAGGCCGGCGATTTCCTGGGCGGTCTTCATCTGGCGCGTGATGACCTCCTGCGCGCGGTCGAGCGTGGCCTCGCGCACGCGCTCGAACTCCTGCCGGGCCACCGCCTCGCGCGAGATGTCCACGATCACCGCCGCCAGCAGCGGCTCGCCCTCGATGGGAAAAATCTGCGCGCGGTAGACCACGTTGAGCGCCGGCGCCTCGCCGCGCCCGGACCAGGTTCCGCCGGCGGCGGCCGCGCGCTCGAAAATATCGTTCTGGAGCACCTCGGCCACCGGCCGGCCCTTGATCTCGCCCGATTCACACTGGAACATCTTGCGGAAAGCGGGGTTGGCGAACTCGATGCGCATCGTGTCGCGGTTCACCTGCACCACGCCGTTGGCGGTGTACTGCATGATCAGGCTGATGCGGTGCGCCTGCCGCCGCATGAACGGCATGCACATCTCGACCTCGGCCATGCCGTCGAAGACCGCGGCGGCCAGCTCGCGGCACCGGTCGTAGCCGCAGGCGCCGCAGTTGAGTTCGTCCTCGCGGCTCGCCACGCCGATGCGGGCGAGGGTCTTCGCAATCTGCTCCTCGGTCGGCTGCGGGCGCGTGGTGTGGCGGTTGACGAACGTGCGCGAGAGGTCGAGATCGGCGCCTTCCTCGATGCCGTCCGGCGCCAGCGGGCTGTCCTTGGGATAGAGGAACGCGCTGGCCTCGGGCACGCGGGCGAGCAGTCGCGGCGAGCCGATGGCGCATCCGTAACGGCACGTCGCCATCTCCACCACCGTGCCCGGCGCGATGCGCCGCGAAGACTTCAGGAATTCCACGCACTCGTCCACCCCGTAAACCGGCAGGATGTCGCGGACCCATTCGAGCGGCGGGCCGGCGTCATCCATCCGCAGCGCCCGCTTCGGCTTGCGCGGCGCCGCTTCAGCGTCGGCGCGCGGGGCCGGCGCTTCCTCGTGCGCGCGCCACTGCCGGAACTCGTGGAAGGTGATCGCCGCGTCGAGCGCGTCGCCGCCGGGGCTGTGCAGCAGTTCCCCTTTGCTCGCCGGCTCCGGGCCGATGTGGACGACCTTCACTTCGCCCAGCCCGCGCGACCGGGCGCGCGCCTTGATCATGCGCGCATGCGCCTCGGCATGAGAGACGATCGGCGCCAGCGACGCCAGCGCTTCCGGGTGATAGCGCTCGACGAGCGCAACGACCGACGGGCAGCCGCTGGCGATGACGTAGCTCCCGCGCTCGCGGGCGATCTGGCGATAGCGGCTCCAGACCACCCGCAGCGCGCGCGTCGTCGCCTCGGCCCCGGCGAAGCCCAGCCGCAGCAGCGCCGGCATCATCTCCGCCACCACCGGCCGGATGCGCGCGCTCTCCATCAGCGCGACGCTGGCGATGACCGGCGTCCCCGAAGCGATCATCTCCTTCACCGCCGCGACTCCGCCGCGGACGCGGATCGCCCGGCGCGGGCACTCGCGCACGCACTGCCCGCAGTACAGGCAGCGCTCCGCCACGACCCGCGCGTGGCCTTCCTGCACGGTGATGGCGTGCACCGGGCACTTGCGCAGACAGCGGTAGCAGTCGCGGCAGGTCTTGGAAACGATCTCGACGACGGGCATGTGGGATTCCTTATGATCGTGGACCGGCGAAACGGACCGCGGTCAACTCTGGGCGGCCGGCTCTCGGCCGTCGGCGCTTACGGCGCGCGGTTCGGGACGGAGCTTGCTCAGGACTTTGTCTTGGAAAATCCGCTCCGCGTCCTTCAGGTTATGCGCGCTCAGCGGCTCGCCGTCAATATCCATATTGACGCCCTCCGCGCAGCGCTCCATGCAGAAACTTCCCCGGAGGCTGACCTGGTCTTTGAGGCGGTGCTCGGCGATGATGTCACTGTAGCGTTGAAGGATCTCGTGCGAGCCGCGCACGTGGCATGAACTGCCGACGCAGACCGTAATGACCACTGCGTTTTCTCCTCCGATCCTTGCTTCATCCATTTTATCACGCGCGGCGCGAAAAACGAAAAGCGAAAGTGCAAATTGGGAAGCGGAAAGTGTAAAATGGCCCGCGCAGCGCCGCTGTTTCGCATTTTTCGCCTTGTATTTCGCGCCTTGCCACGGAGGTTTCGAGCCGCCATGAACGCGCCCCGTCGCGCGCTGGTCCAGGGCTTGTTCCCTGCGCTCGAAACCGCGCTCTTCGCGCAGGTCCGGGAACTGAGGGGCGCCGCGCCGCCCTGCGACCGGCTCCAGCCGCTCGCGGTCCTCGTGCCGAACGCGATGCTCCAGCTCCACTTGAGCCGGGCGCTGGCCGAGAGCGGCCTGGCGCACGCCAACATTCACTTCCTCACCCTTCGCCATCTGGCCGACCGGCTCGCCGGGGCGCGGCTGGCGACGGAAGGCCGGGCGAAACTTCGAGACGAAATCGTCGAGATGGGCGCCGCGGCGGGCCGGGCGGCGCGCGAGCTGGAATCGCGGCTCGAATACTTCCGCCCCGTCGCGCACCAGGAAGGATTCCACAGCGCGCTCTTCGAGACGCTGCGCGACCTGAAGAACGCCGGCGTCCGGCCGGACGGGATGCAGCGCGCGATCCAGCGGATGTCGGCGCGCCGGGACGGCGTTCTGCGGGGCAAGCTCGCCGAGGTCGCGCTGCTCTGGGAGCGGAGCGAGCGGATCAAGGAGGAGCGAAAGCTGTACGACGAGGCCGACCTGCTCGAAGCGGCCGCGCGCGAGGCGGAGCGCTCGCCATGGCTGAAGGAGTTGGCGCAGTTCATCGTTTACGGGTTCTACGATCTGACCGGCGCGCAGCAGCGGCTGCTGGCGGCGTGCTTCCCGCGCGCGCCCGCCACGGTGTACTTCCCGTTCGCCGACGAGCCGGCCTACCGCTACGCGCGGCCGGCGCTGGCCTGGTTCCGCGGCCAGGGATTCGCTGCTCGTAGTGTGCCCGTAAGGGCATACGTAGCGCCTGACGGCGCCACTACGAGCGAGGTGCTCTTCATCTCCGCGCCCGGCGAGGCGCGCGAAGTCGCCGAGGTCGCGCGCGAGGTCCTCCACCGCGCGCCGTCCGGCTCCGAAGGCCGGTCCGCCGGAAGCGTGGCGGGCGCGCCGCGGATCGGCATTCTGCTTCGCTCGCCGGGGGCTTACGTCGAATTGCTCCATGAAGCCTTCGCCTCCGCGCAGGTCCACGCGTATTTCGCCCGCGACGCCGCGCCGGCGCTCTCGCGCACCCCCGCCGGGCGCGCGCTGGAGAACCTCGCCGGGCTCGCCGGCGGCCCGCTGCGCCGCGCGGAGGTGATGGATTTCCTGACCGGCGCGCCGCTGAAACCGGCGGGGTCGCTCTTCGATCCGCCGCCGGTGGCGGAATGGAACGCCATCACCATCGCCGCGGGGATCGTCGAGGGCCGCCGCCAGTGGGAATCGCGCCTCGACAACGCCGTTCGCGGCGGGTCGGCCGGAGAAAGAGCCGCGTTCGCCGCGACGCTCCCCGCCTTCCGCGCGTTCCTCAAGCGCCTTTTCGACGGCCTCGAAAAGATCGCCGCTCAGCCGAAATGGCGCGGGCGCATGACGGCGCTGATCGAGCTTTACCGCGCGCTGATCGTCATGGACGAGCCGGCCGAGGAGGCCCTCGCCGCGCTCGACACGCTTTCCGGACTCGACGAGATGGGCGAGCCGCCGACGCCGGAACGGTTCCGCGCGCGCGTCCGCGATCTCCTCGCCGACGCGCGCCCCGCCATCGGCGCCTTCGAGCGCAACGAGCCGGCCGTCGTCAGCCTCATGGCGGCGCGCGGCGTGCCATTTGATCTCGTCATCGTGCCGGGCCTGGTGGAGAAATCGTTCCCGCAGCCGGCGCGGCAGGACCCGATCCTGCTCGATGCCGAGCGCGAACAGCTCGCCGAGCAGCTCGCGCGGGCGGGCAGCCCGGCCGACATTCCGCTCAAGGCTCGGCGCCGCGAGGAGGAAGAACTGCTCTTCGCGCTCGCGGTCCAATCGGCGCGCCGGCGGCTGGTGCTGACGTTCCCGCGGCTCGACGCGGCCACCGCGCGCGAGCGCGTGCCTTCGCACTTCCTGCTGCGCATGCTCGAAACGCTCTCCGGCAAAGCGCCCGACTACCGCGACCTGGACCAGTTCATCCGGCTCCACGGCCGGTTCGTCCGGACGACGCGCTTCGACCCGAAGGCGCGCGACCGCGCCGTCAGCGCGCTCGAATACGACCTCGCTGCGTTCGGCAAAGTCGAGCATGACCGCGCGCCCGACGCGCTCGTCTATTTCCTGAATGACGAGCGCCGCTTTTTCGCGCTCGCGATGGAGGCGGAATCCGCGCGATGGGGAAATGCAAATTTCTCCAGGTACGACGGCGTTGTGCAGTCGCCGGGCCTGGCGCGCGCGCTCGGGAAGCGGCTGTACGACGAGGCGCGCCCGGTCTCGCCGACGCGGCTGGAGGATTACGCCCAATGCCCCTTCTCGTACCTGCTCAAGCACGTGTTCGGCCTCGAGGCGACCGATGAGCCGGAGCGCGTGGCGACGCTTTCGCCGCAGGACCGCGGGTCGCTGGTGCACGAGGTGCTCCGGCAATTCCTCTCCGACGCAGCGCGCGCCGGGGCGCTGCCGCTGACGGAAGAGCACTGGCCGCGCCTGCAGGCGGTCGCGGCGGCGTGCTTCGGCGAATTCGAGCGGCGCGGCGTCACCGGCTACCCGATGCTCTGGCGGATCGAGCAGGCTCGGCTGCTCGAGGACCTCCACGAATTCCTCGATCGCGAGATCGCCGGCCAAGGCTCGTTCAACCCGGCGCACTTCGAGGTGCGCTTCGGCATGCCCCAACGCGACGAGCGGGAGAGCCGCGCCTCCACCCGGAAGCCGGCGCTGCTGGAAGTGGAGCCCGGCGCGCCGATCCGGTTCTGCGGCAAGATTGACCGCGTGGACGTGGACCCGGCCGCGCGCCGATGCCGCGTTCTCGATTACAAGACCGGCGCGAATTACCTGCGGCTCCAGAACGATTCCTTCCACGGCGGGCGGGCGCTGCAACTGCCGATCTACCTCATCGCCGCGCGGCTCGTGTTCCCGGACCTCGAGGCGGAATACGCCGAGTATTATTACTCCAGCCGGCGCGGCGACTGGCGAAAAGTCCGGTTCACGACCGAGGGCTGGCGGGAAAAAGCCGGGACGCTCCAACGCATCGTGCGGACGATCCTCAACGGCATCCGCGCCGGCAGGTTCTTCCCGGCGCCGGTCGAGGCCGATTGCGACCGCTGCGAGTTCCGCCTCGCCTGCGGTCACGGCCGTTTCCTGGATTTCAAGTGGATGGCCGACACGCAGACGACGGCGGAGTTCAGGGCGATGGCGGAAATCCCATGACCGACCAGCCGGCGGCGACGGGACGATTGGCGGACCAGGCCCAGCGCGATCGCGCGACGAACGCGCTGGACACCACGTTCCTGGTCGAGGCGGCGGCCGGGACCGGGAAGACGACGATCCTCGTGGACCGCATCCTCTCGATCCTCCGCGCGGGCCGGGCGTCGCTGCGGGAGATCGCGGCGATCACGTTCACCGAGAAGGCGGCGGGCGAGCTGAAGGTCCGCCTGCGGCAGGCCGTCGAGCGGGAACTCCGCGATCGGCCGCGGCAGGCGGATGCGGCGCGGTCGCAGGCGCTCAGCGACGCGCTCGCCGACCTCGAGGGGATGTCGGTCAGCACCATCCACGCCTTCTGCGCGGACCTGATCCACGAGCGGCCGGTCGAGGCGCGCGTCGAGCCGGGCTTCGTGGTCGCGGACGAACTGCGCGCGTCGCTGATCCTCGAAGAAGCGTGGGAGACCTGGCTGGCCGAGCAGATGTCCGGCGATTCGCCGGCGGTCCGCAGGGCCGTCGAGTCGGGAATCTCTTTCGAGGCGGCGGGTGCGCGCGAGAGCCCGGTCTTCAGCCTGGCCTGCGAGCTGATCGAGCAGCGCGACGCCGCCGCGGCTGGGCGCGTCGAGACGCCCTGGACGGACGCGCAGTTCGCCGCGGCGGCGGAGGCGCTCCGCGAGCCGGTCGCGGAACTGGCCGAGGCGCGGCGGCGGGATTGCCGCCGGCCGGAAACCGACGGGTGCGCCAGGCAGATCGCGGAACTCGAAGCGTGGATATCGCAAACGCCCAAGGCGGAGTTCGACGCGATCCGCGAGTGGCTCGCCGACGCGCCGGCCATCAAGGCCCAGGCCGGACAGCAGGGCAACTGGTCCTCGCCGGCCGTCCTCAAGACCGTGAAGGCCGGTGTCGGGCGCGCGAAGGATGCCGTCGCGCGGCTCTCCGGCGAAGCGGATCACCGCGTCCTCTGCGATCTCGCCGAGTGGCTCCGTCCGTTCCTCGACCGGTACCGCGAGGCCAAGGAGCGGCGCCGCGCGCTGGACTTCACCGACCTGCTGCTCAAGGCGCGCGACATGCTCCGCGACAGCCGCGCCGCGCGTGACAGCTTCAAGCGCGCCTTCCGCTGCATCCTCGTGGACGAGTTCCAGGACACCGACCCGCTCCAGACCGAAATCGTCTTCTTCCTCAGCGAGCGCCCGGGCGAGCACGCCGCCGATTGGGAAGCCGTCAACCTGGTCCCCGGAAAACTCTTCATCGTCGGCGACCCGAAGCAATCCATCTACCGCTTCCGCCGCGCCGACCTCGACCTGTACGGCAGAGTCCGCCAGGCCGTCGCGCGCCAGGGCGCCATGCTCCAGCTCTCCGTCAACTTCCGCACGGTGCCGTGGATCACCGGCGAAGTGAACCGGATCTTCGAGCCGCTGATGCAAGGGCCCGCCGGCGACCGGTTCGAGCCGGAGCACGTCCCGCTCGTCCCTCAGCGTTCGGATGAGGGAACGCAGCCGAGCGTGCTGGTCCCGCTTCCGCCGGCGCTGCCGGACGGCGAGGCGCTCGGCGTGGAGGACTGGCGGCGGAAGGAGTCCGGCTGCATCGCGGTGTTTATCGCGGAGCTAGTCGGCAGCGGGCGGCTCATCCGCGCGGGAAAGCCGGCCGTTCGGCGGCCGGTAGCGCTCCGCGACATCGCCGTGCTCTATCGCTCGGCCACGGGCCTCGATTCGCTCGAGGAGGCGCTGCGGGCGAACGACGTGCCGTACCAGGTCTCCGGCGGCCGGTATTATTACGCGCGGGTGGAATTCCAGGACCTGCTCTCGGCGCTCAAGGCGATCGACAACCCGTTCGACGGGCTCAGCGTCGTCGGCGCGCTGCGCTCGCCCTTCTTCGGGCAATCCGACGAGGACCTTCTGCGGCATTTCGGCGCGGGCGGCACGTTCAACTATCTCGCCGGCGCACCCGAAGGTTGCCGCGACCTGGCCGAGGCGTTCGACGCGCTCAGGGATCTCCACGAGCGGCGCCGGCGCGACCCGGCCTCCGCGGTGCTGGCGCACCTCTTCGAGAGCACCCGCGCGCTGCTGATTTACGCCAATAAGCCGCACGGCGAGCAGCGCGTGGCGAACCTCCTCAAGCTCCAGGAGATCGCGCGCGCGATGGCCGAGGCCGAGGTCAACTCCTTCAGCGCGCTCGTGCGCCGGCTCAGCGAGATGGAAAGCTCGCGCCAGGCCGAGGCGGAAAGCCCCATCGCCGAGGCCGACGAGAATTTCGTCCAGGTCATGACGTTCCACAAGGCGAAGGGATTGGAGTTCCCCGTCGTCATCCTGGCGCACCTGGCGAACGAAGGCGAGAGCCGCGAAAACGTGCTGCTCGACCGCGCGCGCGGCCGGCTGCACCTGAACCTCAATCACAGGAAAACCCGCGGCTGGGACGCGGCGATGGCCGACGAGGCCGACCGCGCCGAATACGAGCGGCGGCGCATGTTCTACGTGGCGCTGACGCGCGCGCGCGACCTGCTCGTCATCCCCGCGTTCTGGTCCCGGAGCCCGCAGGCGGGCTTCCTGAAATACCTGGGCGAACGTTACGCGCCTTCCGCCGGGCAGAAGCCCGCCGTGGAGTTCGTCGCGACGGACTCCTTCGACCTCGACAAGCGCAGCCGCGACACGCTGCGGCTGAAGCCCACGCCGGCGCCCGAGCTGCCGCCGGAGGCAGTCGAACTGGCGCAGCATCACGAGAAATGGAAGGAGACCGTCCAGGCCGAGGCGGAGCAACTCAGCGCCGGGCGGAAAATCCAAACGGCCAGCGGGTCCATATTGCGGAATGCGGATTTCGGAATGCGGATTGACGACAGCGATTCGCGCGCCGGTCAGTCGTTAACTGCGCAATTGGAAGGCCGCGCGGCGAAGCTGGGCTCGCTTGTCCACCAGTTAATGGAGACCGTTGATTTCCGCGCTCCCGGCGACTTGGGACCGCTCGCCGAAGCCGAGGCGCGCGGGCTTGGGCTGACTCCCGCCGACGCGCGCGAAGCGGTCGGGCTCGTCAAGCGCGCCCTCGCGCATCCGCTCATCGCCGGCCGCGCCGTCAAAGCGGAACAGCTCTACCGCGAAGTCCCGTTCGCTTACATGGAAGGCGACACGCTGTACGAGGGCTACGCCGACCTCGTCTTCATCGAGAACGGGAACGCCGTCATCGTGGACTACAAGACCGATTCCGTCAGCGAGCAGGAGGCCGCGGAACACGCGAAGCGATATTTTCCGCAAGCGGAGATTTACATGCGCGCGATTTCTGCCGCGCTCGGCCGGGCCGTCAAGGAATTCCACTTCCTCTTCATCCGACCGGGAGTTGCGGTGCCTGTCTCGCACGCGGGGAAAGAATGAGGCGCCGTCAATCGTCCTCGTCCTCGTCCTCGTCCTCGTCGTCGTCCTCGAACGTTCGTCTGAACGGCCACGACCGAGGACGAGGACGACGACGAGGACGAGTACGATTTGCGCTCCCGGCGAGGGCGATCTGCTATTTGGCCTTGCGCGCGGCGAGGCGGACCATCAGCACGGAGATATCGGCCGGGCTGACGCCGCTGATGCGCGAGGCCTGGCCGAGGGTCACGGGGCGGATTTCGCCGAGCTTGCGTCGCGCTTCTTTGCTGATCTGGATCAGCGATTCGTAGTCCAGGCCGTCGGGAATCCGGCTGTCCTCGACCTTGCGCGCTTTCTCGATCTGCTGCGCCTGGCGGCTGATGTAGCCTTCGTACTTGATCTCGATCTCGACTTGCTCGGCGACCTCCCGCGGCTCGGACTGTAGATCGGGCCAGAGCTTCGCCAGGTCGGCGAAGGTCGTGTCCGGCCGGCGCAGTTTTTGCGCGAGCGTCTCGCCGCCTATCTTCGTTTGTTCCAGCTCCCGGCGCAGTTCGGCGATGCGCTTTTCCTTCTCGTCCAGCCGCGCGATCTGCTCGGCGGAGATGAGGCCCAGCCGCCGCCCGTGCCGCATGAGCCGACGGTCGGCGTTGTCCTGCCGAAGGAGCAGCCGGTGCTCCGCGCGCGAAGTGAACATGCGGTACGGCTCCAGCGTGCCGCGCGTGACCAGGTCGTCAATCAGGACGCCGATGTACGCCTCGTCGCGGCGCAGGACGAACGGCGGCTCGCCGCGCAGCTTGAGCGCGGCGTTGATGCCGGCCATCAGGCCCTGCGCGGCGGCTTCCTCGTAACCCGAAGTCCCGTTGATCTGCCCGCCGTGGAAGAGGTTGGCGACCGGCTTGGTCTCCAGGTGCGGCCAGAGCTGCGTCGGCGGCGCGAAGTCGTACTCGATCGCGTAGCCGTACCGGACGATCCGCGCCTGCTCGCAGCCGCGGATCGAGCGCACGAGCGCCTCCTGGACGTCCATCGGCAGGCTCGTCGAGATGCCGTTGCAGTAAAGCTCGCTGGTGCCGCGGCCCTCCGGCTCGAGGAAGACCGTGTGCTCCGCGCGGTCGGCGAAGCGGACTACTTTGTCCTCGATCGAGGGGCAGTAGCGCGGGCCGACGGATTTGATCTGGCCGCTGTAGAGCGGCGCGCGATGGAGGTTGGCGCGGATGATCTCGTGCGTGGCCGGGTTCGTCTCGGTGAGCCAGCAGGGCAATTGCGGGCCGGGCAGCGCGACGGTCGAGAAGCTGAACGGCTGTGGCGCGTCGTCGCCGGGCTGGAGCTTGAGTTCGTCGAGCCGCACGCTGCGGCCGTCGAGCCGCGGCGGCGTGCCGGTCTTCAGGCGCCCGAGTTGGATTCCGGCGGCGATGAGGCTGCCGGAGAGCCCTTCGGCGCTCGGCTCGCCCATGCGCCCGCCGGACATCTGCGCCGGGCCGACGTGGATGAGCCCGCGAAGGAAGGTGCCGGTGGTGAGGACGACGGCGCGGCTGCGGATTTCAATTCCGCCGAGGCAGCGGATGCCGACAGCCATACCCTGCTCGACGAGCAGCGCTTCGGCGGTCGCCTGGAGGAGCGCGAGGTTCGGCTGCTGCTCGATCCGGCGCTTCATCGCGGCGCGGTACGCCACGCGGTCGTTCTGCGACCTCGGCGAACGGACCGCCGCGCCCTTGCCGGTGTTGAGCATGCGGAACTGGATGCCGGTCTCGTCGGCGACCTTGGCCATCTCGCCGCCGAGCGCGTCAATTTCGCGGACGAGCTGCCCTTTCGCCAGGCCGCCGATGGCGGGATTGCAGGACATCTGGCCGACCTGGTCGGCGCTGATGGTGACGAGCAGCGTGCGACAGCCCATCCGCGCCGCCGCCAGCGCCGCCTCGCAGCCGGCATGTCCGGCGCCGACGACGATGATGTCGAAGGATTCAGGCATGTTTGTTCTAATCGTCCTCGTCCTCGTCCTCGATCTCGTCCTCGCTCGCGTCCTCGTCCTCGCTCTCGTCCTCGTCCTCGAACGGCCGTTTCGAACGACCGAGGACGAGGACGACGACGAGGACGAGCACGAAAGTAAGCCACACCATTTTATCGAATCCCGCTGCGAAGAGAAAACGCCGTCACACAGCGGTCTCGAAAACGGCCGGCCGAACGGGTATGATACACGCCGCAAAAGGAGGACCAATGCCGGACTCGCTCATCCTGGGCGTCGGGCTGGACGTGGTCGAGGTGGCGCGGGTGCGCGCCTCGGTCAGGCGGTCGGGCGAGCGCTTCAGCCAACGCGTCTTCACGCCGGCCGAGATCGCCTACTGCGCGGGCCGCGCGCGGAAGTTCGAGCACCTGGCCGCGCGGTTCGCCGCGAAGGAGGCGACGCTCAAGGCGCTCGGCACGGGCATCACCGGCTGGGCCTCGCTGCAGGAAGTGGAGGTCGTCCACGACGCGGCGGGCCGGCCGGAGATTCGGCTTCGCGGCGGCGTGCTCCGGCGCGCGCGGTCGCTCGGGCTGAAAGCGGCGCATCTTTCGATTTCGCATACGGCAGGCGTCGCGGCGGCGGTGGTGGTCCTGGAGGGCGGCGGGCGCAGGCGCGGACTCGGTTGACATTCCTCATGCCCCAACTTAATATCGTCTATAACAAGCCGTCCAAAATGGCCTCATGGCGGGAGATCGGGCAAGCATGCTGCATCCCGTGATCATGGCAGGCGGTTCCGGGACGCGCTTCTGGCCGCGGAGCCGCCGGCACAGGCCCAAGCAGTTGATCCGCATCTTCGGCGAAGGCAGCATGATCCAGCAGACCGTCTCGCGGTTGCAGGCTTCCTTCCCGCCGGAATCGTTCCTGGTCATGACCAACGCGGCGCAGGCGGAAGAGGTGCGCCGGCAACTGCCGCGGCTCTCGGCCGCGCAAACGGTCGCCGAGCCGGCCGGGCGCGACAGCTCGGCGTGCATCGGGCTGGCGGCGCTGATCCTGCTGGACCAGGATCCGGACGCGGCGATGCTCGTGCTGGCGTCGGACCAGCTCATTTCGCCGATGGAGGAGTTCGCGCGCTGCGTGGCCGAGGGGCAGCGCATCGCGCTGCAGCAGCACGCGCTGGTGACGTTCGGCGTGAAGCCCACGGCCCCGACCGAGCAATACGGCTACGTGCGCCGCGGCGAGCGGCTGCCCCCGCAGGAGCGGGACGCGCCGCCGGCATTCCGCCTGGCGCAGTTCAAGGAGAAGCCTTCGCGGGCGCAGGCGGAGGAATTCATCCGGACCGGCGAGTACTACTGGAACAGCGGCAACTTCGTCTGGCGCGCGGCCGATATCCTCGAGGCGATCCGGCAGCTCCTGCCCGAGATTCACGCCGGGCTCGAGAAGATCCGGCCCGCGATCGGGACGGCGCGCCAGGAACAGGTCGTCGCGCGCGAATATCCCCTGCTGACGCGCATCTCCATTGACTACGGCGTGATGGAGAAGGCGGCGAACGCCGTCATCGTGGAGATGTCGCTGGTCTGGGACGACGTGGGCGCGTGGAATGCGCTCTCGCGCCACCACGCCCCGGACGAGCACGGGAACGTCGTCATGGCGCTGCACGCGGGCATTGACACCGGCGGCTGCATCCTGGCGGCCGAGCCGGACCACTTGATTGCGACGCTCGGCGTGAAGGACCTGATCGTGGTGCAGACGCCCGACGCGACGCTGATCTGCGACCGCAGCCGCGCCGCCGAGGTCAAGGCGCTCGTTGAACTCCTTCGGACGCGCGGGCTGGACGCGTATATTGAATGAGGAATGCGGAATTAACGGCTGATCCGCGAGCGAACCGTCGCCGCCAATCCGCAATCCGTGCTCTGCATTCCGCAATTTAGTTTTGGGTGCTCAAATGGCTCTGCAAGGTCGCTTGACGGTCATCCAAGGGTCAATGCCCAACTCGGAATACCCGCTGCCGCTCGAGGGCGATTTCACGATCGGCCGCAACCGGCGCACGAACCTTCCGATCCTGATGCGGACAGTCTCGCGCAAACACGCCAAGATCACGTACCGCAACGGCGCCTACACGATCATTGACCTCGAAAGCAAATCCGGCGTGCTGGTGAACGAGCGCAAGGTCACCACGAGCGTGCTGCGGCACGGCGACCGGATTCAGATCGGGCGCATCAAGTTCCGGTTCTGGCTGCAGGTGCCGGAGAGGCCGGCGCCCCAGCGCGAGACGCAGGGGCCCGTGTTCGAGATGCTGCGCGAGCCGCTGGTGATCCCGCCGAAGCCGCTGCCGCCGCCGACGGAGGCCGAGGACGAGTCGGAAGAAACGACCGTACCCCGCTTCTCGATCGAGGAACTCGGCTTCATCGGGCGGACCATCGGCGGCACGAAGCTGATCACCGCCCTGGTCCGCAGCCGGCGGGCGATGATCTACAAAGGCACGCAGGCGAGCCACAACCGCGTGGTGGCCTTCAAGATGCTGCGGCCGGAGGCGGCGGCGGACCGGGAAATCGTGGCCTGGTTCATCAGCGGCGCGAAGCGCGCCAGCGGCCTGCGCCACGAGGACATCATCGGGCCGCTGGGCGGCGGCAGCGAGGACGGCGTGCTTTTCCTCACCCTGCCGTTCATGGAAGGCGGCAGCGCGCTGGAGAGGTTCAGCGAGGCCGTCGAGGAAGGCATTCCCGCGGCCAAGCGGGCGCTGGAGGCGCTCGTGCACGTCACGCGCGCGCTCGAGTTCGCGCATAACAGCGGCGTTCAGCACCTCGGCCTGCGGCCGTCGAAGATCCTGTTCAGCGATCAGCACCACGCGAAGGTGACGGGGCTGGGATTCGACAACAGCACATCGGCGGCCGGCGCGGAGGTCACGGCGGACATCGAGGCCTATCTCGCGCCGGAGCAACTCGGCACGAACGGCAATATGACGGCGGAGACGGACATCTTTTCGCTCGGCGCGACATTCTACTACATGCTGACCGGCCGGCCTCCGCAGCGTGACCACCGCCAGCGGATTCCCTCGCCCAAGGAGGCCAACCGCGTCATTCCCGATTCCATCTGCCGCATCGCCGAGAAGATGGTGGCTGCCGAGCCGCAAGGGCGTTACCGGTCCTACGGTCTGCTGCTCCACGACCTGCGCTGGGCGCTCCGCGGCGAGGCGTGGCCGCATGCGTAAGCCGTGCCCGCAACTCACATTCGATCTTTCGGTCGGCATTCCGCCTTCGCCAAGGCTGCGGCGGACAAGTCGGCAATATTTTTTGAGAGCCCATGTCCGGCTCCGACACTGAGAAAACGATCCACGTCCCCGGCTATCACCTGCGCGTGCAGCTCGCGCGCGGCGGCATGGGCGCCGTGTACCGCGCCTACCAGATCAGCATGGACCGAGTCGTCGCCGTCAAGGTGCTCGCCGGCAAGTTCACCGAGGACACCGTCTTCGTCGAGCGATTCCAGAAGGAAGCCCGCGCCGCCGCCCGCCTCAACCATCCCAACATCGTGCAGGCGATTGACGTCGCCGAGTCCGACGGGCACTGGTACTTCGTGATGGAATTCGTCGAGGGCAGCGCCCTGAGCGCGCTGCTGCGGGAGCGGGGCAAACTTCCGCCGCTCGAGGCGTGCGGCCTTATCGTGCAGATCGCGCGCGCCCTCGAACATGCCTCGCGGTTCGGCATGCTCCATCTCGACGTGAAGCCCGGCAACATCATGGTCACCCCCGCCGGGTGCGCGAAACTGGCCGATTTCGGCCTCGCCCGCCACGTGGAGGACGAGGACCCCATCTACGCGCAGAAGAAGGTGATCTTCGGCACGCCTCATTACATGTCGCCCGAACAGATCGCCGGCGCCGACCTCGATTCGCGCAGCGACATCTACTCCCTCGGCGTCACCTTCTACGAGATGGTCACCGGCCACAACCCCTTCGCCGCGCCGACGACGCGCGAGGTGCTCCAGAAGGTCAAGTCCGGCGCGGTGGCGCCGCCGTGCGTCGCCGAGCCGGCCGTCTCGGAGGACGTCTCGCTCGTCATCCAGAAGATGATGTCGCCCGACCGCGAGCAGCGCTACCGCGACCCGGGCCAGCTCCTGGCCGACCTGGACGCCCTTTCGCGGCTGCTGCTGCCGCCGATCGCGCGGGAGCTTTCGGCCCCGGAATCGCTTTCGACGTCGGCGAAGGCGCCGCGCCGCCGCTCCGCGATACCGCTCCTGGCGGGGATCGGGCTGATGCTGATCCTGGCCGGAGTCACGGCCTGGGTCATCCACCTCCAGACCGTTGCGCCGCCGGCCGGCGGCGAGACGAAGGCGGTCGCGCCGCCGCCAATCGCCCCCGCCGCGGAACCGCCGGAGACGGCCCGCGCGCGGGAGCTTTTCCGCGCGGCGGTGGGCGAGGCTGAACGGGACATGGCGGACAACCGGTTCAAAGAGGCGCTCCAGGTTTACGAGAATTTCACCGCCGCGAACGCCGGAACTCCTTCGGCCGAAGAAGCGCGCCGCGCCGCCACCGGCGTGCTCACGCGCGCCGAGCTGTACGCGGAGGACCTCGCGCGCAGCGCCAACACCGCCATCGAGCGCGGCAACTACGGCCAGGCCAAGGCGCTCTCCGACCAGCTCGCCGCGCTTCACCTGTCCGTGACCGATCCGCTCGCGCAGGATGTCCAGACGAACCTCGGGCGCGCCGAAGAAGCCGCCCGCCGCGAGGCCGACGCGTCGCGCGAAGCCTCCACCGCGCGCGCCCTCGAGGCGCTCCGGAAGGACCTGCCCGGCCTCATCCGGGAGGAGCGCTTCGACGAGGCCGCCCGGCGATGCCAGGAGTTCCTCTCGAATCCGAACCAGGTCCAGGCGCGTGTCCCGCGCGATGAACTGGAGCAGGTGTTCTGGCTCCAGAAAATCCAATCGGCGATCGTGGCCGGCGCGGCGCGCTCGGCCGGGCGCGCCTTGCAGCCGCTGGCGCCGGAGCCGGGCACGACGGGCATTCCGCCTCACGCGGCGGTGGCCGGCGCCCGCGACGGAAAGGTCCTCGTCGAACTCGGGACGTCCGAGCGGACGCTGAACCTCCGCGACTTGGCCGAAGCGGACCTGGCGGCCCTGGCGCAGGCCGGACTGGCCGCCTCGGCCGACAAAGACGATCCCGCGCTGCTCCTGCACGGCGGCCTGGCCGCGCTGCTCGAATCGGAGGGCCGATGCCGCGCCGCCCTGCGCCACATGGCCCAAGTCCAGGAACACCAGGGACAGCTACCGCCGTGGCTCTTGGAGGCCGAGCGCACCGCGCTCCTCGGCGCCACGCAGGACAACCTCGCCGCCGGGCGGCTGGCCGACGCGCTCGCGCACCTGCGCACGCTCAAAGCGCGTCACCAGCGCAGCCGCTTTTACCTGAGCCACATGACGGAGATCGGCGAGCTGCTCGCCCAGGTCCGCGCGAAATACTTCGAGGACATGATCGCCATCCCCGCCGGCCGGTTCATTTACCAGGTCGCCAAGCGCGGCGACCCTGCCCGCTATTACAACCTGCCGCTCTTCTTCATGGACGCGCACGAAGTCACCAACGCGCAGTACGCGCGCTTTCTCGACTACTGCAACGAGAACCCGGACCATTCCTTCTTCGACCATCTCCTTCAGCCGGCGTGGAAGAAGGACCACGTGCCCATGAACTGGGATGAGTTCTCCAAGGGCCGGCCGAATTATCCGGTCGTCGGCGTGGACTGGTACGACGCCTTCGCCTACGCCAATTGGCTCGGCAAGCGCCTGCCGACCGACGCGGAGTGGGAGAAAGGCGCCCGCGGCGTGGATGGCCGCAAGTATCCCTGGGGCAACGAGTGGGAGCCGACGCTCGGGCAACGGATGTGCAACGGCCCTCCGACGATCGCCCGGACCGCCGCGGACATGCCCTCCGGCGTCGTCGCCGTGGGCAGCTTCCGCCGGGGCAACAGCCCCTACGGGCTGACGGACATGGCCGGCAACGCGCGGGAGTGGGTCGGCGATGAGGCCGGGTCGGTCGCCGAACCGACCGCCGCCTGCCGCGGAGGCTCCTTCGCCGATCCGATCTCAATGTGCACGACAACCGCCAGCGTGAAGTTGCCGCGCGACACGCGCGACGAGATGACCGGCTTCCGCTGCGCGGCGGACGCGATCACGGATACGCCTTGAACGCGGATGAAGGCGGAAGGATGAGGGGCGAAAACTCAGCCAGGAAGGGCGCCGGGATGAAACAGTTCACTCGCCGGTTTTCATCGTTCCTCTTTCTGGCGCTCGCTTTCTGCGGGTGCCGGACGGCCAGCCCGCCTGCGCCGCTGAACGAAATCGTTCAGGAACTCCCCTCTCAGATCCTGTTGCGGCTCCAGGTGATCGCGCTGCGCGAGGCGGTCAACCCTGCCGACGAGGCGCCTTTTCCTGCGCTCGGCTTCCAGTTCGCCGGCGACCGCGTCGTCCCGGTCGAGAAGCCGGACACGATCGCGGGCGTGGAGTTGACGACGCCGCAACTGGCGCGCTGGGTGCAGAACCTCGACAAAGCCGGGGCGACGCTCTACGCCGCGCCGGGGTTCACCGTCGGCCCGGACCTGCCTGCCAGCAGCCTCTACTCGGCGGAAAAGCAATACCAGGCGAATTGGCGCGTGGACACCAACGGCATCTCGATGCAGAATGCCACGGTCACTCCCGAATCGAAATTCAGCGTCCGGCCCGAACTCGTCCCCGGAACGCGCGACCTCCTGACGAACGTCGGCATCGAAATCAGCACCGCCGACCTCGATTCGTTTGTCCTGGTGGACCATTTCGTCGCGAAAGACCAGAAGCCGGTTCCGCTGGCGCTGCTGCTGCCGCGCCAGGCGATCCTGCGGATCGCCACCCGGACGCTGGTCCGGCCCGGACGGACGCTGATCCTGGCGCACAGCGTCAAGCAATACCGCTCGGCGCCGCAGCCGCCCAAGGCCGCGGAGAACATGCGCGACCAGATCTTCTACCTCCTCAGCGCCGACCGGCGCGGGCCGGAAGCTGCCGAGAGCGACCTGCCCATCGTCCTGCAAATCCCGCCGCGCTTCGCGCTGAGCCTGACCTGGCTCGAATCCGAGAGCGCCGCGCCGGCGGCGCAGCCGCCGGACCGCGCGACGCCGCCGCCCGCACCGGCGCCGGACGACCTGGCCGAACTCCAGAAAGCGGCCGGACAGATGAAGGGCGCGCCGGGCGCCGTCGTGCAGACGTTGGGCCTTGCGCTGACCGTAAAGACACAGGTCCAATTCGAAGTCGCCGAGGAAGGCGGCTACGTCGCCGGAATTCATCGCGATTCGGATGAAACGATGAGCCCGTACAACTTCCTCGTCAACCAGACCTGGTCCGGGGTGAAGTTCTCGGCGCAACTGGAACAGATGCCGCAGAGCTTGTCGGCCGACCTGGCTCTGCGCCTGGCCGACCCGCCTCAATACGATGACGCCCTCGGCAAGCTGCCCTCGCTGCGCGCCGGCGCGCCCGAGAAGGAAGCGAGGGACTATCACTTCCAGGTCGCCGGGCAGACCGAGGCCGACTTCGCCGCGGTCCTGAGCCTTCAGCCGGGCCAGACCCGGCTGCTGCCGCTGAGCTGGCACACGAGGGGCATCGCCACCTCGCAGAACGCTCGGCTCCGCCCGGTGGCGGTGACCCTGGAAGAGCCGCCCGCGCCGGCCGCGGAGACCCCGCCGCAAGGCGGCGCCCCCGGCGCGACGGTTCATCCCTGACGAAGGAGGTCCTCGATGCGATATTGGATCGGCTTCATCGCCGTCCTGATCGTCGGCGCGGCGGCGTTCCTGGCGTACCAGGCGCGCCAGAAGGCCAAGTCGCGGAACGCCAGCCGCCTGCAACTGGACCTGGCGATAGCGCAGTTGACCATGGAACTCCGGCGCAATCCCAAGAACGCCGCCGGGTACGGCAAGCGCGGGATCGTCCGCCAGAGGAACGGCGACCTGCCCGGCGCCCTGGCCGATTTCGAGCGCGCGCTGGCCCTCGACCCGAACCTCACCGAGGCGCACTATCATCACGGCGCGGCGCTCGAACAGAAAGGCGACCTCGCCGCCGCCGAGAAGGAGTTCAACTGGATTCTGGACGTGAGTAGGGACGCCTACTACGGCACCGCCGCCAAAAACCGCCTCGACCAGATGCACGGCAAAAAGAAATCCGGCTGACCGGCCAGGCCAGGGATGAAGGCTTGACGCTTTCTTCGCCTGCGGGTAAGATTCTTGGGGTTTTTCCGTCGCGCTTCCGGGAGTCTGCATGATCGTCACGGTCACCATCACCAAAGGCAAGGACGCCGGCCGCGTGGTCCGTCTCGAGGAAGGTGAGACGAAGACCTTCGGCCGCGGCTCGCAGGCCGACGTCACCCTCAGCGACGTCGTCGTCTCGCGCGTCCACTGCCGCATCCGCGTCGAGGGCGGCGCCTGCTACGTGCAGGACATGGGCTCGCGCAACGGCACTTCGGTCAACGGCCGGGCGCTCACGGAAGAGGCGCGGCTGGCCGACGACGATGCGCTGGGCATCGGCACCGAACTGGCGGAGGTCCGCATCACGCCCGACACCAGCCCCGCCGAGGAAGCGGTCGAGGCGGTCGTTCCCGTCGAGGTCGAGGAAACGCCCACCGCCCGGCCGCAGGCGGAGATCTCCGATGCCGGGTACGAGCTGGAGCTGCAGGGCGAGGACGAGCGCCTGCTCGGAGCGGTCGTCGGCGGCTGCCGCATCGAAGGGCTGCTCGGGCGCGACGACATCAGCAGCGTGTACCGCGCCACGCAGCTCTCCATGGAGCGCTCGGTGGCCCTGAAAATCCTCTCACCCGCGATTGCCGGCGACCTGCGCTCGAAAGACCGGTTCATCGGCGCCGCGCGCGCCGGCGGCAAGCTCAACCACCCGAACATCGTGCGGGTTTACGACGCCGGCGAGGAGAACGGCCTCTCCTTCGTCGCCATGGAGTTCGTCGCCGGCAAGCCCGTCCGCCGGCTCCTGGGCGAGCACGAGGGCAACCGCCCGCTGCCGATCGCGCAGGCGGTCGAGATCGGCGAGCAGATCGCCGGCGCGCTCGACTACGCGCACTCGGTCTCCACCATCCACGGCCACATCACCGCGGACACGATCCTCGTCACGCCGCACGGCATCGCCAAGCTCGCCGAGATCGGGTTCGTCCGCACCGCCTCCGGCGGCAGCGCCCCGCTGCCGTCGAACCCCGCGCGGCGCGCGGACGAGCTGCAATTCACGCCGCCGGAGTTCCTCGCCGGCCCGCGCTCGCCCACGCCGCAGTGCGACATCTATTCGCTCTCCGTCGTCCTTTTCCTCATGGTCACCGGGCAGATGCCGTTCCGGGCCCCGAGCGAGAAGGAACTCATCGAAAAGATCCGCAAGGGCGCGCACGAGCCGGTCCGGCGGCTCCGGCGCGAAGCGCCCGACAGCCTGGCGCGGGCCATCGAAGCCGGCATGGCCGTCCAGCCCACGCACCGTTTCAGCCGCGCCGCCGACCTGCTGGCCGCCCTGCAGAAGTGCCGGAAGGCGTTGAAATGACAACGACCAGGATTCAAAGGCTCAATCTCGCGAAGGTTGTTGAGGACTGCATAAGTAATGCCTCACCACGACGACACCACGCGCACAACGCACGGAGTTGAAATAGATTGGCCTTTCGGCTGTCCGTAGTGCTCGTTGTGCCGTCGTGGTGAGAACCGTAAATGTGTTTTTGCTCGAAAGGACATCGGCGTGGACATGGTTCATACGGTGCTGCTGGTGCTCATCCTCGTCGCGTCGGTCGTCGCGCCCGTCATCGTGTACCTGCGCCTCCGGGCGCAGCAGCGGGCCGAGACGGAGCGCTTCATCGCGCGCATGGAAGAGGCGCTGGGATCCTCCGTCAAGCTCCTCGAAGTCCGGACCTACTACGACCAGATCTCGGCCGAGTACAAGAAGATGCTCGACGAGGCGTTCCGCGAGGGGAACCGGTTCCGGCAGGACCACGTGCGGCGGCTCGTCGAGCGGCTCGAGCAGCTCAAAGCGCGGACGCTCGACCGCACCGTGCGGATGCTCGACCAGCCGGAAGGCCCGAAGCGGGATTTCCACCGCCGCCACCATCGCGGCGGGCGCCGGCACCGTCCGCCCGCCGGCCAGCAGCCGAACGCGCCCTCGGGGCCGCCGGGCTATACGCCGCCGAAGCCGCCCGCGCCGCCGCCGCAACCGCCGAAGCCGCCAGCGCAGGGGTGACCGGGCGAACGGACGATTGGCGATTGCTGATTTCTGATTCGGTCCTGTCACCGTGTTGCGCTGCATCGGCGCTGCCTGGATTTTGGAAATTCGGATTTGGAAATTGAGGACAATTCCTTCATGCGCATGAGCGCTCTGGTCGGACGACGGTACAAGGAACGCCCCGCCGAGGCGCAGCTCGACAGCCACGCCTTCCTGCTCCGCGGCGCGTACGCGCGCCAGGTCGCCAACGGCATTTACTCGCTGCTCCCGCCCGGACTCAAGGTCGCGCGGAAAATCGAGCAGATCATCCGCGAGGAGATGGACCGCGTCGGCGGACAGGAAGTGCTCATGCCCGTCGTGCTCCCGCGCGAGCTGTGGGAGGAATCGGGCCGCTACGGGGCCGTCGGCGCGGAACTGCTGCGCTTCACCGACCGCACCGGGCACGACATGCTCCTGGCGATGACGCATGAAGAGGGCGTCGTCCAGCTCGCGCGGTACGAGGTGAACACCTACAAGCAGTTCCCGTTCATGCTCTACCAGATCCAGACGAAGTTCCGCGACGAGCCGCGCAGCCGCGGCGGGCTCATCCGCGTGCGCGAGTTCACCATGAAGGACGGCTATTCTTTCCACACGACCCAGGCGGACCTCGAGGAGTATTACCGGCGCTGCTCGATCGCCTACAAGCGCATCTTCGCGCGCGCCGGAATCCCCGAGGTCGCCGTCGTGCAGAGCGACACCGGCATGATGGGCGGCAAGGTCGCGCACGAGTTCATGCTCCTGTGCGACGCCGGCGAGGACACCATTTTCAAGTGCGCGGGCTGCGACTACCTGGCCAACGCCGACGTCGCCGTCGGCCGTGTGCAGCCATTCCCCGAGCCGATGCGGGACCTGCAGAAGGTCCACACGCCGGCGATGAAGAGCATCGAGGAGGTCGCCGCATTCCTGAAGGTCGAGACGCGCCGGACGGCCAAGGTGGTCTTCTACGAGTCCGACGGCGAAGGCCGGCCCGTGATGGCGATCCTGCGCGGCGACCTGGCGGTGAACGAGGCCAAGCTCGCGCGGCTGCTGCTCAAGCAGCCGGCCCTCGCCGAGGAGGCGACGATCCGCAAGGCCGGCGCGGTCCCCGGCTTCGCCTCGACGCTCGGAGTCAGCGGCTGCCGCATCATCGCCGACGCCAGCGCCGCCGAGTCCAACAACCTCGTCTGCGGGGCGAACGAGGCCGACTATCATTTCCTCAACTGGAACCTGAAACGCGACGCGAAGGATTACGAGACGGCCGACATCGCCACGGCGCGCGAGGGCGACGGCTGCCCGCTCTGCGCGGGAAAACTCTCCGCGAAGCGCGGCATCGAGGTCGGGAATATCTTCCAGCTCGGCGACAAATACACGCGCGCGATGGGCCTGCGCTACCTCGACACCAACGGCAAGGAGCAGGTGCCGATCATGGGCTGCTACGGCATCGGCGTCGGGCGGCTGCTCGCCTCCGTCATGGAGGCGCGCCACGACGAGTACGGCCCGGTCTGGCCGATCTCCATCGCGCCCTGGCAGGCGCACCTGTGCGTGATGGACATCAAGAAGGAGAACGTGGCGCGGACGGCCGAGCAGCTTTACGCCGGTCTCCAGGCCGCCGGGATCGCCGTCATCATGGACGACCGCGGCGAGCGCGCAGGCATTCAGTTCGCCGAGGCCGACCTGCTCGGAGTCCCGCTGCGCCTGATCGTCAGCGAGCGCAATTTCGCCGCCGGCCAGGTCGAATGGAAACTCCGCGGCACGGCGGAGAAGGGAACCGTCCCGATCACCGAGGCGGTCGAGTTCGCGAAGAAACTCTGCGCGGACAAACTGAACGACATCAACCGCGTCGCGGACGCCATCACGGAACCGTTCTGAGAGCCGGCATCGAGAGCCGCGCAGAAATCGTCCTCGGCCGCAGGCCACTCGTCCTCGTCCTCGAACTCGTCCTCGTCCTCGGCCGTTCGTTACTGCCGTTCGAGGACGAGGACGAGGACGATTGCGCGCAGTTATCTTTTCCTCAAGCCAGTGAATGCAATCCCCACAGCCGTCGCCAGCGCGGCGAGGCTGAGGCCGATTCCCCAGGAGAACGACCCGGGGCGATAGCGGAAGACAACGCGGTGGCTTCCCGCCGACAGGGCGACGGCGCGGAAGGCGTAGTCGGCCCGCAGGATTCGCGCCGGGGCGCCATCCACTTCGGCTTTCCAGCCGGGGAAATAGTTGTCGCGCAGGACCAGCCAGCCGGGCTTCTCGAGTGCGGCGGTGACGGCGACGTCATCGGGAGCGTCCTCGAGGATGCCGGCCAGCGTCCGGGCGCCGGTTGCGGGCGAAGCCGGCGGCGCGGATTCCTCTTCGAGGACCACCTCCGACCGCGGGTCGCCGGTCAGCGCCGCCTCCAGCGCCTCCTCGGGCGAATGGGCGACGCGGCTCCGGTAAACCACCTGCGCGCGCGTTGCGGAGGACGGCAGCTCGAGGATTTCCCACTGGTTGTCGTTCCACAGCACGCGCGCCTGCGACGACGCCGCCAGCATGCCCGCCGGCCCAAGGACGCGCCCCAGCGCGGTCCGCAGCGGCACCGGCCCGCCGGGCGACAGCAGGCGATACAAGCTCGGAGCGATGTCCACCGGGCGGCCCTGCCCGATCTGGAAGAATTGATGGAACCGCGCGGGCGGGTTCGGCTCGATGCCCTCGACGACCGGGACGCGTTCGAGCATGGCGTCGTCCATCTCGGGGATATCCATCGCCCAGGTGCGCCGGTCGCCGCCCTCGCGGCGCAGCGCCGCGCCGGCGCCTTCAGGCCAGGCCGATTTCTCCGCGCGGAATGTCGTCGCCGGCCCGATGAAGCCGCGGCTGAAGAGCACCGAGTCCGCGGCGACGATGAAGAGAATCACTAGCGCCGCCGCCGGCGGCTTACGACGGAATATCATATATCCGCCGACCAACGCGCCCAAGAGCAGGAGCGCCTGCAACCCGTCGTGAACGGCCGGCAGCGCGCTCGCGGAGGTGGCTTCGGCGTTCGGGGCGTATCGGTAGAGGCATTCGCCTGAGTGCAGGACCGCTTGCTGCCATGAGGCGACCGCTCCGGGCGCGGTCAGCAGAATGGCCAGCGCCATCGCGGCCGCGACGGCGGCGGCGAGGACGAACCGCAGCAGTTTCGGCGGCGCGGCGGAGAGCAGCCGCTCCGTCCCAAAGGCCGCCAGCACCGACAGCGCCAGCGAGAAGGGCAGCAGGAATTTGGCCGGGCCGCGGAACATGCCGCCCAGCGGCGTCAGCGCCAGCAGGTCCGTCGCGTGGGTGTGCTCGCCGAGCGCCAGGAGCAGCGCCAGGCACGCGGTGAGGGCGAAGCACGCGACGGCCCGCCGCGGCCGCTCGCAGATCAGCGCGTACACCGCCAGGACCAGCGCCGCGATTCCGATGTAGGCGTTCATCTCCCAGAACAGCCAGCGGCCCCAGTAGAAACTGCCGTCCGCGGTGCCGCCGAAGAGGCCCGGTACGACCATCGTGAGCAGGCACTCCGGTCCGAGAGAGAACACCATGAGCCAGTTCTTCAACATCGGCAGGCCGCGCGCGCCGTTGGCCGCCGCCTCGATGCCGGGCAGCAGTTGGACCGCCGCAAGCGCCGATCCGAGGAGCCACATTCCCGCGACCATCGCCCACTGCGCCCAGCGGCCCTTCCACGGTTCGCCGACCATTCGAGTTCCCTCAGGGCGGCCCTCGCCGAGCGGCCGGATCAGCGCGTAGAAACCTGCCGAGACCGCCGTCATGAAGACGTACTGCGGCATGCCGCTGAGGATCTGCATCGCCACCGCGAACGCGCCGACGAGCAGCGCCCAGCGGCTCGGCCGGCGCATGATCCATTCGGTGCAGAGAAAAATCAGCGCCAGCCAAGGGATCGCGCACGAGTTGCCCCAATGCCCCGCGGGAACTCTCAGGACCTGCGCGGCGCAGAGTCCGAACGCCAGCGCGCCCACCGCCCTGCCGGCGCGACCGGCGCCGACCATCCGCGCGAGCAGATAGACGAAGATCATCGAGAGCCAGACGTGGAACAGGATGCTGACGCGCGCGGCGACGCCGATCGGCGCGACCGCGAAGATGATGTTCGGCGGATAAAACAGCGCGGATTGGAAGTTCCCCAGGAACGGCACGCCGCAGAGCACGTACGGATTCCACAGCGGCAGCGAGCCGTGCCGGATCGAGTCGGCCGCGAGCGCGCGCCACGGATACCACTGCGTGCGGCCGTCCTGGCCCGGCAGGCCCGGCGCCTGCGTCGGCGCGGCGCAGAGAATCGGCCAGAGCGCGATGACCGTCACCAGCAGAAGCGCGAGCAGGATGCCCGCGTCTTTCGCGTCGAAGCGCGCGTCCGCCTGCGCTTTCGATATCTCAGCCATCACGCCGCTCTCCCAATGTTCCTGCGCGATCGGACGTGCAACAAGAGCATGAGCGCCATGGCCAGCCCGCCGGCCAGGCTGGCGGTGATCCCCGCCTTGAAACTCGCCGGCTCATAGATGAAACCGACCGTATGCCGTCCGGCCGGCACGGCGACTGCGCGCATCAGGTAGTTCGCTCGCAGGATCGGCGCCGGCCGGCCGTCCACCTCGGCGCGCCAGCCCGGGTAATACAGGTCGCTGAGCACCAGCAACGCGTCCGATGCGGCCTCCACTTTCAGGACGACCCGGCTCGGCCCGCAAGACTCAATCGTCGGAAAAGGTTCCGCTCTCGGCAGGGCCTCGAGTCGGCAGCCCGGTTCCTCTTCCAGGAGCGCGCTATGCTGATAGTCGAAGCGGTCCAGCGACTCCAGCACCGTCGCCGCGTCGCGAATGACCGCGTAACTGTGGACGAGCCAGGCGCGCGGCCAGGGATCCGGAAGCGCGTCCACCCGCACCCGCTCGTCCTCGTAAACCGTGCGCAATCCGGGTATCGGAGTCCTGGGGTGATGGCGATAGCAGACTAGATAGTCCAGGTTCAGCATGCCCATCGCCGTCGTAACCGTAGTGAGTTCATACGCAGTCAGTTGCTTCGCGGGCGGCTCGCCCTGCAATCGCCAGAAGGCGTCTCGAAAGCGCGCGGGCACGTTGGGCTGTACGCCCTCCAGGCAGCAGAGCCGGTGTATCATGCCCTCGCAAGGCGGAAGATCGAGGTCCCCGCCGCGCGCGAAACGGAACGGCGCGGGAAGGTCGCGCAGCCAGGCCACGCAGCCCGGCGAAAGGCCGTTGCCGGCGGGATCGAACGTGGCCAGGTATCTGCGGCCGAAGGTCCAGTAATCCGCGGCGAGCAGTAAGAAGAGAACGGCGACGGCGGCCGACGTCTTCAGCCGGAACTTTCCGATCGTCCAGGCCAGAACGGCCAGCGCGCCCACCAGTATGGCGGCGCGGAGCACGGAGGAACATGCCTCGCGAAGGGCGATCGTTACGAACTGCGGCGCGCCGCCTCGGTAGTGCAGGTAGAACGCCTCGCCATATCCCTGCCGCCAGATGAAGCGCATGAATCGAGGCCAGAGCTCCAACGCGAACGACGGATGCGGCAGGAGGAAGATTCCTCCGGCCGCCAGGAGCAGCGCGGCGATGCCGAAAGTCCATGCGGCGCGGACTGATCGCACGCTTCCAAGTCTGCGCTCGACCTCCGCTTCCGCCGCGCCCTCAGCAGCGCAGCCGACGAAGCAGTCGGCGCCGATCCCCGCCAGGAACGCCAGGAACAAACTCAGCGGCGCCAGGAATCTCGCCGGCGCGCGGAACAGGTCGAAGCCGGGCACGAACCAATACAGCACCTGCAACAGAGGCGCATTTTCGCCCAGGGCCAGGATGAAAAGCAGGACGATCATGCCGACGGTGAGAAGCACGGTGCGCCGCCTGCCGCACAACGCGCCGAAGAGCGCCAGGCCGATCGCGATGACTCCGACGTACGCAGAGGTCTCCCACAGGTTCCATCGGCCCCAATATTTGCCCGCGAGGTCCGTGCCGAAGAAATCCGGCGCGACCAGCGTGATCAGCGCCTCGGGCACGAGGGAGAACTGGGAGACCCATTCGTAAGTGAGCTGCCCTTTGCGCGACGAGATCGAGAGCAACTCGGCCGCCGGCAGGAGTTGCACGCCCGCGGCCAGCGCGCCGACTACGTAGATCAGCGCGACGCCGGCCGCGGCTTTGCACGCTGCGCGAGGGCGCTTTCTCATTTCTTGCCATGTCCGCGCGGCGAAGTAGAGGACCGCCGCAATCCCGCCGAAGAAGACGTATTGCGGCTGTCCGGCAAAAAGCTGCATCGCCACGGCGCCCGCGCCGCCGGCAACCACGCCCCAGCTCCATCGGCCGGCGGCCAATTCCTCCATGCAGAGCATCAGGCACGGTATCCACGGCATCGCCGCGAGGAAGCTCCAGTGCCCTTCGAAGACGCGGAGGAACTGCGGCGCGCCGAATACGTACGCTGCGGCCGCCACGGCCGATCCGACCCACCTCAGGCCCGCGCGCCGGCACCAGAGATAAGTGAAAAGCCCCGAGAGGAACAGGTTGAGGATGATGCTCCAGTTGATCGCGCGGCCCAGGGGCATCACGGCGCACAGCCAGTTCGTCGGATAGAACATGGCCGACTGAAAGCTGGCGATGAACGGCATCCCCAGGAACTCGTAGGGATTCCACAGCGGAAACCGCCCGGCGCGAATCTCGCCGAAGCCGTACGCGCGCCATCCGTAGAACTGGCTCCGCGCATCCGAGTCCGGGCGCCCCAGGCATCTCTCGCCCGGCATCGCCAGAATGCCGCTGAAGAAAACCAGCAGGAATGCGAGGAAGCCCGCGAGGACCAGAACGTCGCGGCGAGTGATGGAGATGGACGCAGGCGGACGGCCCGGCGACTCTCTCACGTTACTATCGCGCCCGGCGCCGCAGTTCGCCGAATCCGGGTCAATTGGTCCCACGGCGCCTCCGCGGCCACAGATGGCATGAAATCAGCAAAGCGGCGACGAGGCATCCCGCCGCGCTCGCGGCCACGCCCGCCCGGAAGCTCGCGGGCCTGTAGAGGAACCGGACTTCGTGCGCGCCTTTGGGAACCGCCACCGCGCGCATGGCGTAATTCGCCTCCAGGATTTGCGCGGGGCGGCCGTCCACCGTCGCCTCCCAGCCCGGATAGAAAAGGTCGCTCAGGACCAGCAGCGCGGGCGCGGCGGCCTGGACTTCGATGTTCACGCGCGCCGGCTCGTACCGCACGATCTCCGGCGTCGGCTCCGCCGCCGGCGGCTGCTCGACGGCGCAGCGAGGCTCCGCTTCGAGGAGGGCCATCTTCTCATAGTTCAGCCGCGGGAGCACGTCGAGCAGTTCCTTCGGGTTGCCGAGCACGGCGTAACGATGGACCAGCCAGGCGCGCGGCCAGGAATCGGCCAGTTCGTCAATGCGGATCTGCGGGTCCTCGAAAACCGTGCGGAGGCCCTCAATCTGCAGTTTCGGCTGGGAAGGGAACACGACGACGTAGCGCAGGTTGAGCATCAGCAGCGCAGGCTGGGGATCGTAAATGAAATACGAGGTGAACTTCTTGTCCATGGCCAGCCTGTAGATGGCCTCGCCCTGGAACGACCAGAACACATCGCGGAACCGCGCCGGGGCATTCGGCTGGACGCCCTCGATGGATGCGAAACGATGCGTCATGCCCTCGCACGCCGGGAGATCGCCACAGCCGCCGCGCCAGAAACGGAACGGCTGAGGACTTTTCGCGAGGAATTCCACGGCGCCCGGCGAGAGGCCGTCCTTCTGCGGGTCGAAGGTCACCAGGTACCGCTGTCCGAAGGTCCAGGCGTCAATCGCCACCAGCAGCAGCAACGCCGCGGCGACCCAGTCGGTTTTGGCCCGCGACGACCGCGCAAGCCGGACCAGGCCTGCCAGCGCAGCGAGCAGGAGTCCCGCGCGCAATAGGCTCAGGCCGGCGGCGCGCATCGCCACCAGCTTGAACTCCGGCGACGGCGTCCAGTCGTGGAGGTACACGCGCTCTCTGGGCGCGACCTGGAGCATGGCGTCCATGAACCGCACCCACGCCGCCCGGCCAAACCCGGCGTCCAAGCACAGCGCTCCGCCGGCCAGGATCAGCAGCGCCGCCAGGCAACCCAGGATCCACATCCCGCGCCCGTTGGCCCGCGCGATACCCGGCTCCGGCTCCGCGGCCGATGCCGCGATGCCGTCCGCGCCGAGGCCGGCCAGCAGACCGATGAAGAGACTGACCGGACACAGCCATCGCGCCTGCGCACGGAACAGATCGAAGCCCGGGAGCAGCCCGAAAAACACCGCGTCGCCGGCCATCGCCAGCAGCAGGCAGATCAGCGCGATGCAACCGGGCAGGAAGGCCATTCCACGTCTGCCGCGGAGAAGCGCAATGAATGCCAATCCAAATGCCACGACGCCGACGTACGGCGACGTCTCCCAAAGGTTCCATCGTCCCCAGAACCGGACTCCGACGTCGTTCCCGAAGATGTCCGGCACGAGAAAGGTCAGCAGCCCTTCCGGCACGAACGCGTATTGCCTGACCCAGGCATAGCTGAGCTGGCCGCGACGCGCAGAGATGGAGAAGAGTTCCAGCGCCGGCATCAACTGCACGCCCGCCAACGCCGACCCGAGCAAGTAGATCAGCGCGAAGCTGCCGACGACGCGCGCCGCGCCGCGCGCGCCGAGTTCAGGCCGCTGCCACAGCCGGCCGCCCAGGTACAGCACGGCAGCGATCCCGCCGTAGAAGGCGTATTGCGGATTTCCGCCGAACCACTCCATCGCCACCGCCGCCGCGCCGAGCACGATGGCGAGCGGCTGAAATCCGCCGGAGACGAGCATCTCCACGCAGAGCAGGACGCACGGAATCCACGGCATCGGCGCGAGAAAACTCCAGTGACCCTCGAAGATCCGGAGGATCTGCGGCGCGCCGAAGACGTATGTCGCCGCGGCGACGACCGCGCCGATCCACCTCAGCCCGAACCGCCGCGCCCAGAGATACGTGAAGAGGCCCGAGAGAAACAGGTTGAGGATGATCCCGAGGTTGATCGCGCGGCACAGCGGCAGAACTGCGCAAAGCCAGTTCGTCGGGTAGAACATCGCCGACTGCAGGCTGGCGACGAAGGGCATCCCGAGGAACTCGTAAGGATTCCAGAGCGGAAACCGCCCGGCGCGGACTTCGCCGAACCCATACGCGCGCCAGCCGTAAAACTGGTTGCGCCCGTCCCCTTCCTGCCGGCCCAGGCACCGTTCGCCCGACTGCGTCAATACGCCGAAGAAGAAGATCAGGAGGAAAAGGAGGAACCCGGCCAGGACATAGCAGTCCCGGCGGTTCAGCTTGGAATGGCCGTTTGCGGAAAATGGAGACACAATACTTCCATGTCGGGACGTTTTTCGCCAGCCCTGCTACTGGTCCTTCCGCGCCCAATCGTATGGAATTTCTTTCGTATGCGCCTCCAGGCGGTACTCATCGGGCGCGGTGCGGTTGTAGGGCTCCGTGGGGCAATTGATCACGATCGCCTCTTCGACGGAAATCCCCTTGAACCCGTGGTACACCATGGGCGGAATCTGGACGAGCAACGGGTTATGCTCGCCGATGAAGAATTCCTGCACTTGCCCGCGCGTCGGCGAGTCGTCGCGCGGATCATACAGCGCCAGCTTGAGCATCCCGCGCACCACCGCAAAGCTATCGTACTGAAGCTTATGAAAGTGCCAGGCCTTCACGACGCCCGGGTAGACCGTCGTCATGTACACCTGGCCGAATTTCCGGTACAGCGCGTCGTCGCACCGGAGGATTTCCATCAGCCGCCCGCGCTCGTCGGGAATGACTTTCAGCGGCTTGGTCTGGACGCCGTGAATGGGCAAGAGGATCCCTTTCCAAACAGGATTGCATTTCGATCCAACCGCGCCGCATTATAGCAATCGCGCGCCGGTTTTTGTATCGGGAATCGGCCCTTAGATGTCGGGGAAACTTGTGAAGACCCCTGTAAACCCTCGTAAAATCGGCGCTTCTTCGCTGCGCGGCAAAGGCGCTTGACTCAGGCACCCGGCGGGAGTATCATGGATTAATGGAAGGCGGGCACCGGTTTCCCGCTGACTGTTAAGGCGGGGAGGTTGTTTTTTCTTGAGAGGATGCAGATGAATACATTGGCGCTCCTATTCGAACGGCCGGAAAGCTTCCTCCTGATCGTCCTGATCATCATCCTTCTCTTCGGCAGCTCGCGCATCCCGCAGGTCGCCCGCTCGCTGGGCCGCAGCGTGAGCGAATTCAAGAAGGGTGTGCGCGAAGGCGAAGAAGAAGAGAAGAAAGCCGTCGAACCGAAGGAAGCAGATAAGAAGCCTGGGTGAGCGGCGTGTCCCTCGGCACCATTCTGCTGATTACCATCGTCATCCTCGTCGTCTTCGGCCCCGAGAAAGTCCCGGAAGTGGGCCGGGCTCTCGGGCGCGCTATGCACGAATTCCGGAAAGCCATGGCGGAGTTCGAGCGCAGCGTGGACGAGCAGACCGAGCCGGTCCGAAAGGCGATGACCGAGGCGCAGGACACGGTGAACGCCCACGCAGCCGAAATCACCAAAGCCACCTCGATCTCGCAGTTCCAGCGCAGCGTGAACGAGCAGACCGAGCCGATCCGTAAAGCGATCACGGACGCGCAGGATACGGTCAACGCCCAGGCAGCCGAAATCAGCAAAGCCGCCTCGATCTCGGAACCCCAGCCGGCGAAGAAACCTGAAGAAAGTCCGAAGCCCGAGTGTTGAATGATGACGTCCTTCATCACTCATCATCCGCGCTTCCGACTTCCTTCAACCGCCCAGGTACGCCCGCTTGACTTCCGCGCTGTTGCGCAGTTCCGCCGCGGGCCCTTCGAGCGCGATCTGCCCGGTCTCGAGCACGTAGGCGCGGTCGGCGACGCCGAGCGCCTGGTAGGCGTTCTGCTCGACGAGCAGGATCGTCGCGCCTTCGGCCTTGACCTCGCGGATGATCTCGAAGATGTTCTCGACGAGCACGGGCGCGAGGCCCATGCTCGGCTCGTCCATCAGCAGCAGCCGACCGCCGGTCATCAGCGCGCGGCCGAACGCCAGCATCTGCTGCTCGCCGCCGCTGAGCGTGGCGCCCGGCTGGTTGAGCCGCTCCTTGAGCCGCGGGAAAAGCCGGAAGACGCGCTCGCGGGCCTTCTCGAGCGCGCTCCGGTCGCGCCGGCGGACGTAGCCGGCCAGTTCGAGGTTCTCGCGGACGGTCAGGTTGGTGAAGATGCCGCGGCCTTCCGGGACGTGCGCGATGCCGGCGCGGACGATCTCGTGCGCGGGCAGGCCGCCGATCTCGCGCCCCGCCAGGCGGATGCTGCCGCCGCTCGGGCGCATCAGGCCCGAGAGCGTCCGCAGCGCGGTGCTTTTCCCCGCGCCGTTCGCCCCGATCAGCGCGACGACTTCCCCCGCCGCCACCCGGAACGAAATTCCCTTCAGCGCGCGGATCGCGCCATAGTGCACCGACAGGTTCTCGACCTCCAGCAGCGCGCTCATGTGCGCACGCCTTTCCCCAGGTAGGCTTCGATCACGTCCGGGCTGTTCTGGATTTCCGCCGGCGTGCCGTGGGCGATGACCTCGCCGAAATCCAGCACGTAGATGCGCCGGCAGATGCCCATCACGAGCGCCATCTGATGCTCGATGAGGAGGATCGAGAGTTCGCGCTCGCGCTGCAGGCGGAGGATGAGGTCCATCAGCTCGGCCGTCTCCGCGCGGTTCATCCCGGCGGCCGGCTCGTCGAGCAGCAGCACCTGGGGCCCGCCGGCGAGAGCGCGGGCGATCTCCAGCCGGCGCTGCGCCCCGTACGGCAGCTCGCCCGGCAGCGCGTCGCGCCGGTCCGCCAGGCCCACCTCGCGCAGCAGATCCAGCGAGGCGCGCTCCATCGCCGACTCCTCGCGCTCGAACGACCGCGTCCGCACCATCGAGGCCAGCAGCCCGCTGCGCGCCCGGTGATGCTGCGCCGCCTTCACGTTGTCGAGCACCGTCATCCCGCCGAACAGCCGGATGTTCTGGAACGTGCGCGTGACGCCGCGCAGGGCGATCTCGTGCGGCGGCAGGCCGACGAGGCTCTCGCCGCGGAGGACGATGTCGCCGGAGTCCGGCCGGTACACGCCGCTGATCAGGTTGAACAGCGTGGTCTTCCCCGCGCCGTTCGGCCCGATGAGGCCGACGCGTTCGCCGGCGTGAAGCTCCAGGCTGGCCGACTGAACCGCCGCCAGGCCGCCGAACGAGCGAGTGACCGACTTCAGCTCAAGGATCGCCATAAGCCGCTCCATGGTCTATCGTCCGTCGTCTACCGTCCATCGTCAATCGTCCTTCCGCGCGGCACCAGCCATCGGAATTCCTTGCCGCCGTACAGCCCCTTCGGCCGCCAGAGGATGACGGCGATGAGGATCGCGGCGTAGATCACCATCCGCCACGAGTCCGCGCCGTGGATCAGCATCGTCAGCAGTTCCCAGAGCGTCGTCAGCACCACCGCGGCCAGGATCGAGCCGCTGATGCTGCCGATGCCGCCGATGTACACGATGATCAGGAACTCGATGGACTTCAGGAACCCGCCCATGCTCGGGTGGACCATGTTCGACCAGTGCGCCAGCAGCACGCCGCCGACGCCGGCGAAGAACGCGCCCATCACGAATGCCGCGACTTTGTAGAAGACGGTGTCCACGCCGAGAATCTCGGCGGCGACCTCGTCCTCGCGGATCGCGGCGCAGGCCCGCCCGTGCGAGCTGAACGCGAAGTTCCGTACCGCCCAGACGATCCCCGCCAGGAGCAGGATGGAGAAGACGAAGCCCATCAGGATCGGCATGTCGCGCGGGTCAATGCCCGGCAGCGCGGGGCCGGGCATCGCCGGGATCCCGTCAATCGCGCGCGGTCCGCCGATCTCGCGCACCTGGCCGTACTCCTCGCGGTGAAAGGTGATGAATTTCAACAGCACGCCGATGATCTCGCCGAACCCCAGCGTGGCGATCGCCAGGTAATCGCCGCGCAGGCGCAAGGTCGGCAGCCCCACCAGGAACCCGAGCACCGCGGCCGCCAGCCCGCCCGCGAGCAGCGAGAGCAGAAATGCCGGCAGCGCCAGCCCCAGGCCGGTCTCGCCGGTCAGCCGGAACAGCAGGCTGGTCATGATGCCCGCCGTGTAAGCGCCGACCACCATGAACCCGGCATGCCCGATGGAGAAGAGGCCGGTGATGCCGTTGATCAGGTTCAGGCTCACGGCCATGATCGCGGTGATGCAGATGAACGCCTCGATCCGCACCGTGTAGGGATTCACCCATGCAGAATCGAGACCGAACCATTCCTTCGCCCCCAGGCCGACCGTCGCCGAGGCGAGCAGGATCACCACGATCGCCGCGCCCCACCAGCGCCACCGAACCGGCAGCAGCATCAGCCCGAGGCCGAGCGCAATCGGCCAGAAGTTCAGCAGGTCGCCTAGTTGGAATTCCATGTCGCAGCCTCAGAGGCCGTCAAACAACCCGCGAAAGGCTTGGTGCGCGTGCGGCATCACGCAAGTATCGTCCTCGTCCTCGTCGTCGTCCTCGAACTGCTCATCTCAACGGCCGAGGACGAGGACGACGACGAGGACGAGGACGATTAGGTCGCCTTTCTACACCTTCTCGCTCGCTTCCTCGCCGAAGATGCCCTGCGGCCGGACCAGCAGCACGAGGATGAGCAGGGCGAACGCCACGCCGTCCGCGAGCGGCGTGTAGTCCACCGGCGCGCCGGGGAGCACCGCGATTGCGCCCACCTCGGCCAGGCCCAGCAGCAGCCCGCCGACCATCGCGCCGGGCACGTTGCCGATGCCGCCGAGCACCGCCGCGATGAACGCCTTGAGGCCGGGCATCAGCCCCATCGTAGCGACGATCTGCGGATACGTCAGCGCGCTGAGCAGCCCGCCCGCGCCGGCCAGCGCGCCGCCGACCAGGAACGTCATCGAGATCACCCGGTTCACGTTCACGCCCATCAGCGACAGCGCGTCCTTGTTGTTCGCGCACGCGCGCATCGCCATCCCGAGCGTCGTCCGCCGCACCAGCAGCCACAGCGCCGCCATCAGCACCAGGGAGACGCCGAAGTCGAGCAGTTGAATGCGCGTGACGTACACCGCGCGGCCGGGAATCAGCCGGTAGCTCGCGGACCGGATCAGCTGGTCCTTCGGGAAATTCGTGTAGTTGGCGCCGGCGAAGGAGACCTCGTTTCCGGCGCGGTCCTTGAAGCTGAAGGCGATCGCCTGCACCAGGCTGCTCAACAGGAGCGAGACCCCGATCGCGGCGATCAGCATGGAGAGCCGCGGCCGGTATCGCAGCGGGCGGTACACCGCCGCTTCCATCGCGACGGCGAGCAGGCCGCACACCGTCATCGCCGCCAGCAGCGCCGACGGCAGGTTCAGGCCCAGGAGGAGCGCCGCGAAATACCCGACGAACGCGCCGATCATGAACACCTCGCCGTGGGCGAAGTTGATCAGCCGCAGAACGCCGTACACCATCGTGTAGCCCAGCGCGATCAGCGCGTAGATGCTGCCGCGTTGCAGGCCGTTGATCACCTGGCTCAGGAACACTTCCATGGCGCGTCATGTTAGCGTGAAGCGCCTCCGTCGGCAAGCGATTTCGCGCGCGATATGGTAAACTGCCGATGCGTATCCGTCTCAACCACTCCGAAGAAAGGCGCGTATGGCGCAAAGTGCGTTCATGACCGTGCTCGAGCACCTCGGCGAGCTGCGCCGCCGCATCATCCGCTCCGCGATCGTCTTCCTGCTGGCCACCATGTTCTGCTTCTATTACGGTTATGAGCCGGTCAAGCTCGTCCTCGTCGCGCCGCTGGAGGCGCTGAACGCGAACACGAAGAACCCTTTCTCGGCGTACAACCCGCTCGTCCGGCGGCTCCGGCCGCAAATGGTCGGGCCGACGACCGTCGTGCAGGTCCGCCTCAACGCCATGACTCCGTGGGAGCCGTTCATGGTGAAGTTCAACATCTCCATGCTCGGTGCGCTGGTGATCAGTTCGCCGTTCCTCTTCTACCAGCTCTGGGCGTTCATCGGCGCGGGACTTCGCCCCGGCGAAAAGAGCGTGGTCCTGCGGTATCTGCCGCTCTCGCTCGCATTGTTCATCGCGGGGATGCTCTTCGCCTATCTTGTGGCGCTCCCGATCGCCATGCTCTACCTGCTGACCGTGGACCCTGAGATTAATCTGGTGCTGATGTACGCGCCGTACATGAAGCTGATCATCAAGATCATGGCTGCCTTCGGGCTGGTCTTCCAGTTGCCGCTGGTGATGATGGCGCTGGCGCGGCTGGGGTTGGTTCAAGTCAAGACGATGACGCATTACCGCCGCCACGCGATCGTGGGCCTTTTCATCACCGCCGCGCTGCTGGCGCCGTCGCCGGACCCGTTCAGCATGTGCTTGCTGGCAATTCCGATGATAGCGCTTTACGAATTCGGCATCCTGCTCTCCAAACTGGCCGAAAAACGCATGGCGGCTGCACACCCCGCCTAAACCGAGCGCCTGCCCGTGTTGATTTTTTGAGAAAAACATTCGCCTACAACTTAGAACAACCGCCATTGTCGTAATATCCTAATGTCACGCATGTTGCATTTTTGCACAAAGTCGGATCTAGCAGATGTTCCTTTCCCTGCCTTGACAGAGGCCGCATGGTAGGATAGAAATAAGGGAACAACCCCGTGCCCACAAGCAAAGGTGGCGCTGTCTTAAGGTCGCTCGGCGCGGGACGGCTCGAAAGGGCGCAAAAATGGGGAATGACATGGAAGTCAGAAAGTCGCTTGACGTCGAGGACGCGCCCGGCACGGACGCAATCGTTCGGAAAATGGCGAAACGCGCGCTGCCGGACCTTCAGGGCAAGCGCGTGACTGCCGCCGCGAAAGAGCAGCCGCGTGGAGAAGACGCGATGCAGCGCCTGATCCGTTCGAACTTGCTGAAAGGCGCCCGGGTGCGGCCCGCGCGCGATGTGCCCGCCGGCGCCGCTTCACGGTGAGTCAGCTCTCCGCTTCCACCGCCGCGCGATAGAGCGCCTGGATCCGCCGCGTGATCGAGCCAGGCGTCGCGCTGCCGATCCCTCGGCGGTCCACCGAACGCACCGGCATTATCTCCATCAACGAATTCGTCAGGAACATCTCGTCCGCGTCGAACAGTTCCCCGGCGGCGATCGGCCGCTCGGCGACCGGAATTCCCTCCGCCCGCGCCAGGTCCAGCACCGCGCCGCGCGTGATGCCCGGCAGCAGCCCGCAGTAAACCGGCGGCGTGAGAAGCGATCCGCCGCGCGCCAGGAACACATTGCTGACCGATTCCTCGGCGACCTGCCCGCACTCGTTGAGCAGGATAGCGCCGTTCGCGCCCGCGTCGGTCGCCTCCTGGCGCGCGAGCAGATAGAGCAGGTAGCTCAGCGTCTTGTGGCGCGCCAGGGGGTTGGCGGAATTCTGCCGCGCGGTGCTGATGATGAGCCGCGTCCCGTTGCGGTACTGCTCGGCCGGCTGGGCCTGGAGCGCCCGCGCGTGGATCAGCAGCGTCGCCGGGCCCGCGCCGTCGAGCCGCAGCCCCTGGGCCGACGCGCCGCGCGTCAACGTGACGCGCACGTATGCCTCCGCGCAGGAGTTCAGCCGGATCAGTTCCGCGATGGCTTTCTCGATCTGCTCGTCCGTGGCGGGCACGGTCAGCCGCAGGAACGCCGCCGATGCCCGCAGCCGCAGCATGTGCGCCGCCAGGCGGAAGACTTTTCCCCGGTATGCGCGCATGCTCTCGAAAAGTCCGTCGCCCAGCAGCAGCCCGCGGTCGCCCGCCGCGACGCGCGCAGCCGATTCCTCGACGATCTCGCCGTTCAGGAAGACGCTGGCCATGGATTCCTCATACGGAAATGTCCGCGGCGGGATTCTACCAAAAAGCCCGGCCCTCCGCAGCCATGACCTTCACCTGACACATGCCGCGCGGTTGCGGTACAATAAGGTTGTTGGTATCGTTGACGCAGTCTGGCCGAAAGCCGCCCGCTTCATGGCGCTGGGAAAAAGACCGGATGGTCACCCCCGAAGAAGCTTGGAGAATCGTCCTCAAGCATGTCCGGCCGTTGCGGTGCATTGCGACACCGCTGCGCGAAGCCGCCGGACTTTGCCTGGCCGAGGACGTGCGCGCCGACCGCGACCAACCGGCGGCCGACCGTTCCGCGATGGACGGATACGCCGTCCGTTCCGCCGACCTGCGCCGCGCGCCCTGTTCGCTCCGCCTGGTCGGCGAGGTGGCCGCCGGAAGCGCCGCGCGGCCGCGGGTCGCGCCCGGCACGTGCGTCCGGATACTCACCGGCGCGAACGTTCCGCCCGGCGCCGACACGGTGGTCATGGTCGAGCAGACACGCGAGGACCGCGGCGACGTCGCGTTTTTCACGCGGGCCGAAGCCGGCGACCACATTCTCAGGCGACACGAGGAAGCGCGCAAGGGCGAAGTTCTCCTGCGCAAGGGCTCTATTCTCGGTGCGGCGCAGATCGGCGTCTGCGCCGCCGTCGGCAAGGCGCGGATCAAAGTCTTTCCGCGGCCGCGCGTCGCCGTCGTCTGCACCGGCGCGGAACTGCGCGAAATCGGGGCGAAGGTGCGGCCGCATGAAATCCGCAACTCCAACGGGCCCGCCCTCTGCGCGGCGCTCGCGCTCTCCGGCCACGCCGGCGTCATTCAACACCGCGCGCCGGACGACCCGGAGCGCCTCACCGCCCTCGTGCGGCGGCTCGCGGCGCGGTGCGACGTGTTGATCCTCACCGGCGGCGTCTCCGTCGGCCGATATGATTTCGTCGAGGAATCCGCGAAAAAAGCCGGCGCAAAAATCTGCTTTCACGGCGTGGCGATGAAGCCGGGCAAGCCGATCCTGTATGCCACGCTCCCGCGCAATCGGCATCTCTTCGGGCTTCCGGGCAATCCGCTCAGCGCGCTGACCGGCTTCTACGAATTGGCGCTTCCGGCGCTGCTGCGCATGTCCGGCTTGCCGCCGGACCGATGCCGTCCGGCGCTTCGCCTGCCGCTTGGCTCGCCGCTCGCCTCAAAAGGCGGCCGCGTCCGCTTCGTCCTCGCGCGCCTCTCCTGGGACAATGCCGGGCCGCGCCTGGAGCCGGTGGATTCTCGAAGCTCCGCCGACCTCGCCTCCGGCGGCCGCGCCGACGGAGTGATCGCCGTCCCGGCGCACGTCACCGCCCTGGACGCGGGCGACGTGGTCGAATTCCGGCCGTGGAGGTCGCTGCCATGACCGAGCCGCAGCGGCAACCGCTCTCCTTGCGGATCTCGGTCACGGACCGCTGCCAGCTCCGCTGCGTCCATTGCATGCCGCCCGAAGGCGTGGCGAAATTGCGGCATGAGGACATCCTGACGTTCGAGGAAATCCTTTGCTTCGTCCGCGTTGCGAAGGCGCAGTTCGACCTCTCCAAACTCCACGTCACCGGCGGCGAGCCGCTCGTCCGTGCGAACATCGTCCGCCTGGTGCGGATGCTCGCGGGCGAGGGAATTCCCGACCTGGTCCTCACCACCAACGGCCAGGACTTGGCCCGGAAGGCCGCCGCCCTTCGGCGCGCGGGACTGCACCGGATCAATATCAGCCTCCCGAGTCTCGACGAGAAGACGTACTCCGAGTTGACCCGCGGCGGCGCGCTCGGGCGGACGCTCCACGGCATCGCGCGCGCGCAGGCGGCGGGCCTCGCGCCCGTGAAGCTGAATGCCGTGATCTTCCGCGGCTGGAATGAGGACGAAGTCGAGCGCCTGGCGGCGTTTGCGCTGGAGCGCGGATGCGCGGTCCGGTTTCTGGAACTCATGCCGATCGGCTGCGCGCGCCCCCTGGCCGCCGACCGCTTCGTCCCCGCCGCGGAAATCAGGCGTCGCATCGAAGGCGCATTCGCCTTGACGCCGCTCGCCTACGAGCCCGGCCGGAGCAGCCGCGATTTCATGGCCGAAGATCGTCACGGCCGGCGCGGGGTCGTTGGCTTCGTCTCGTCCGGGACCGAGCCGTTCTGCGTCGGCTGCACGCGCCTGCGGCTGACCAGCACCGGCGAGATCATCGGCTGCCTGTCGCGCGGGCGAGGCATCTCCATCCGGAGATTTCTCCGGTCCAATCAGGACGAGCGAGTGGCGGCCGCCATCCGGCGCGTGGTGGCGGACAAGGGCCGCCGCCCGGACTTCCGCAGCCGGCGGCATATGGTCGCAGTCGGAGGATAACCGTGAAGTGGCGCCTCGCCGTCGTGGCCACCGTCTTCGCGGCGTTGATCGCCGCCGGGTTCTGGCGGATCCGTCCGAAGCCGGCGATTGCCGCGGAGCCGCTCACCGTCCTGGCCGCCGCGAGCCTCGCGGACGCCCTGCCGGAAATCGGCGACTCCTTCGAGAGGACGCACGACCGCGCGGTGCGATTCGATTTCGCCTCCTCCGGAATCCTCCGCGCCAAGATCGAGGCCGGCGCGCGCGCAGACCTGTTCATCGCCGCCTCTTCCGCCGAGATGGACAAACTCCAGGCCGCCGGCCGCGTCCGGGCCGAGGACCGGCGCGATCTGCTGACGAACCGCCTGGTCTGCGTCGTGCCCGGGCGCTCCACGGTTTCGCTGCGCGCCCCGGAAGACCTGGACACGCCGGCGGTGCGGCGGATCGCGATCGGCGACCCGGCGCACGTGCCCGCAGGCCAATACGCACAGGAGGCGCTCCGGCGCATGGGATTGTGGGAGCGGCTGCGCGACCGCCTGGTCCCGAGCGCCGACGTGCGCGCCGCGCTGGCGCAGGTGGAATCGGGCGCGGTGGACGCCGCTATCGTTTACCGGACCGACGCCGCTGCCGCCGACGGCGTCCGCGTGGCCTTCGAGTTCCCCGAGCACAGCCACGCGCCGATCCGGTACCCGGCCGCCTGCCTCGCGGACGCGCCGCATCCGGCCGCGGCGCGGGACTTCCTCGCTTTCCTGACCTCGGCGCCGGCGTCGGCGGTCTTCTCCTCGTACGGCTTTACGCCCGTCGCCGCGCCCGCCGCCGCCGCGGACCTCGTGCGCCCTGCGCCGGCCCCGGCCTGGAACGGCGCCGCCGCGGAGGCGCTCCAACTATCGTTGCGCGTCTCGCTGATCGCCACACTCCTCATGGTCCTCGCCGGCGCGCCGATCGCCCTGTGGCTGGCGCGGCGGAGAGGCGTGGCCAGCGCCGCGGCGGAAGGACTCCTGACTCTCCCGCTGGTGCTGCCGCCGGTGGTGACCGGCTATCTCTTCCTGCTCCTGTTCAGTCCTCAAGGCCCGCTGGGCCGGGCGCTCGAGCGGATCGGGATCCGCGTGGTCCTGGACTGGAAAGGCGCCGTGATCGCCTCCGCCGCGCTGGCATTTCCCTTGTTCCTCGCGGTGACGAAGGTGGCCTTCTCGAAGGCCGATCCGGCCCTGGAAGCCGCCGCGCGGACGCTGAACGCTTCGCCGCTCAGGGTAGTCATGACGGTCACGCTGCCGCCGGCGCTGCCCGGGCTGGCCGCCGGCGCGATGCTGGCCTTCGCGCGGGCCTTCGGCGAATTCGGCGCGACGATGATGCTCGCCGGGAACATCCCCGGCCAGACGCGCACCGTCCCGCAGGCGATCTTCACCGAGTTGATGACCGGCCAGACGCACGCCGCGTGGGGACTCGTCGGGATCTCCGTCGTGATCGGGATCGCCTCCATCGTCGGCGCTCGACTCCTCCTGGCCACGTGGCGAAACGCCGGCGCGGAGCGGCCCGGCTATGCTTGAGTTCAACCTCAAGGCGACCGTCGGGACCTTTCACCTGCAGGCGCAGGGGCGGCAGGAGTGCCCGCGCATGGGCCTCTTCGGCCCCTCCGGCGCCGGCAAGACCACGCTCCTCCATTGCATCGCGGGGCTCATCCGTCCGAGCGAGGGCACGATCCGGCTCGACGACGAGGTGCTGTTCGATTCCGCGCGCGGGGTCAACGCGCCGCCGCATTGCCGCCGGACCGGATACGTCTTCCAGGAGGGCCGCCTTTTCCCGCACATGAGCGTCCGGAAAAACATCGAGTACGGGCGGCGGCCGGATGCGGGCGCGCCCAGCCTGCCCGAACTGGCGAAGGTCCTCGACCTCGAGCGGCTCCTGGACCGCGCGCCGGGCACGCTCTCGGGCGGCGAGCGCCAGCGCGTGGCCCTGGCGCGATCGCTGGCCGCCGGGCCGCGGCTGCTCCTGATGGACGAGCCGCTCGCCTCCGTGGATGAGCCGGCCCGCCTGCGCGTCCTGGCGTACCTGCAACGGGTCTACGATCGCTGGCGCCTGCCTTTCGTCTTCGTCAGCCATTCGCTGACCGACATCATCTTCCTGACCGAGCGCTCCTGGCGCATCGCCGACGGGCTTTTGCAGTCTCCCGTTGCGCCGCAGGACTTGCTGACCGGCTGCAGACAGGACGCCGGCGAGTCGGTCCTCAACGTGCTCAACGGAACGGTGGCCGAACGCGGTGAGCGGTCCGGGTACGCCGTCGTCTCATGCCAGGGTCAGCAGGTCAGGGTGCCCGGCGCCGGCCTGCGCGTCGGCGACGAGGTCGCGCTGGCGCTGCCGGCGCGGGACGTGCTCCTTTCGCTCGGGCCGCCGAGCGGCCTCTCCGCGCGCAACAGCCTGCAGGCCACGATACGGCGCCTCAGCCCGAACGGCGCCGCGCTCTGGGCCGTCGTCGAGGTCGGCGCCACACCGCTGATGGTCCAACTGACGCCCGATGCCGCCCGCGACCTGCGGCTCGAGCCCGGACAGAGGATCCATGTGGTCTTCAAGACGCATTCGGTCAGTGTCACGCGCATCGGAGGAACCGGAACCGATGTCCAGGAAGAGCCGGCTTAGTCACGTCTCGGCGGATGGCGCCGCGCGGATGGTGGACGTCTCGCGGAAGGCCGTCACGCGGCGGACGGCGCGCGCCGAGGCCCTCGTGATCGTCGGCCCGGTGATCGCCGCGCTGCTGCGTAAAACCGGCGGCGTGGCGAAGGGCAACGTCGTCGAGACCGCGCGGATCGCCGGCATCATGGCCGCCAAGCGGACGGCCGACCTGGTGCCGATGTGCCATCCGCTCACGCTCGACCACGTCGAGGTGCGCGTGGAATTGCGCGGAGTGCGCATGCGGATCGAAAGCGCCGTCCGCTGCCGCGAGCGCACAGGCGCGGAGATGGAGGCGCTCACCGCCGCCGCCGTCGCGGCGCTGACCATCTACGACATGTGCAAGTCCGCGGGCAAGGGGATCGAAATCCGCTCGGTGCGGCTGCTGGAAAAATCCGGCGGCAAGTCGGGACGCTGGAGGCGCGAGAACCCATGAGCGCGGGCGTCATCGTGGCGATCTGTATCAGCGAGCGTAAAGGCGAGCGCAAGAAGCCGGTCGAGTCCGCCGTCTTCCGCGCCGGACACGGCATCGAGGGCGACGCGCACGCCGGGCCGTGGCATCGGCAGGTGAGCCTGCTGTCCGCCGCCGACATCGAAACGGTCCGGCGCAGCCTTCCGAACATCGCGCCGGGAGACTTCGCGGAGAACGTGGTGATCTCCGGATTGGATTTCCGCGAGATCGGCCTCGGCACGCGGCTGCGCCTGGGCGAGAGCGCAGTGCTCCGGGTGACGCAGATCGGCAAGGTGTGTCATTCGCCGTGCGAGATTCAGCGCGCGACGGGCGACTGCATCATGCCGCGCCTCGGCCTCTTCGCGCGGGTCGAATCCGGCGGCGCCGGGCGCAGAGGCGATCCGGCCGAGGTCCTCGACGCGGTCGCGCGGGAAACATTTCAGGCCGTCGTCCTGACGATGAGCGACCGTTGCTCGCGCAACGAGGCGAAGGATTCCGCCGGCCCCGCCGTGGCGCGCCGCGCGGAGGGAAAAGAACTCGGCGCCCACATTTACGCAGCCGAGATCCTGCCCGACGACCGAGCCGTCATCGAGCGCCGACTGCGGCACTATTGCGACGGACATTCCATTGACCTGGTCCTGACGGTCGGCGGGACAGGCTTCTCGCCGCGCGACGTCACGCCCGAGGCCACGCGCGCGGTCGTCGAGCGGTTGGCGCCGGGCCTGGACGAGGCGATGCGCGCCGCCTCCACGGCCCGGACGCCGCACGCGATGCTCTCGCGCGGAGTCTCGGGCATTCGCGGCGCCACGCTCATCGTCAACCTGCCCGGCTCCGAGCGCGCCGCCGTGGAAAATCTCGAAGCTATCCTGCCCGCGCTCCGCCACGGCCTCGAAAAACTCCGAGGCGACCCGGCCGAATGTGGGCGGCCGCCGGAGCCATCGGGATGAACCGCCTTCCCCTTCCGAAGAATCTTCCGCTGCTCGCGGTCTGCGGCCATTCCGGCTCGGGCAAGACGACGCTGATCGAGGCGGCGACGCGGCGGCTCCGGCGAAAGGGGCTGGCGGTCGCGGTCGTGAAGCATGATGTTCACGGCGTGAACGTGGATCGCCGCGGGAAAGACAGCGACCGCATGTTCCGGTCGGGGGCCGACATTTTTCTCCACGGGCCGCGCGAGCGGCTCGCGCGCCTTCATTCCGGCGGCTTCGCGGAACTGCTCCGGCGGTACGATCTCGTGCTCGTCGAAGGCTGGAAGCGCGCCCCAATGCCGAAGGTGTGGCTCCTGGGACCGCGCGAGAGCCGCCCTCCGCGCGGAGTCGGAAATATCCTCGCGGTCCTGCCGCGCGGCGCGAAACGGCTCGAAGCGTTCATGGCGATCCTGGACGACCGGCTGGCCGGGAAACGAAGAAGTGCGAATGATGAATGTTGAAGTGAGGGTTGATGAAGCACTTCATCACTCATCATTCATACTTCTGACTTGCGTTGAGCGGCGCGCCATTCTTCCGGCGTATTCACGTTCGTGAACGCCTTCCTGAGCTTCTCGGGCACGCGCGGCGAATGAATTCTCATTCCCGCCAGGATTCGCCGGAGGGACCGCTCGCCCGCGCGCGCTGCCGGCTCCATGAGGCTGCGCGCCCGAGGCGTGTAGAGCGCGATGAGCGGCTCGGGCCGGTCCGGCGCGTCGAGGTGGGGAACCACCGCGATGTCGCCGGGCTTCGCCCGCGCGAGCAGCCAGCGCAACGCGTCGGCAGACAGGAATGGAGCGTCGCAGGAAAGCACGATCCACCTCGTGCGCGGACGCCACCGGAGCGCGGCGAGAAGTCCGCCGAGCGGCCCTTCCACGCCGGGCGCATCCTGAATCCGCTGCATTGCAGACAGTTCTCCGCCGGGCAGCGGCGCTTCGCCGACGAGTACGACTTCGCGGGCGACTTCGCCGGCGGCGGCGACGATCTGCTCGAGCACGAATCCGCCGCCGTCCCGCAGCAGGGTTTTCGAGATCCCCATCCGCGAACTCCGCCCGCCGATCAGCACCGCCGCGCAAGTCGCGCGCAGTACGCTGCGCGCTCCTGGCTTCCGCCGGGCGGCTTTCACCTGCAATCAAGCCTCCTCTCGCAGCGCATCCGCGCCCGAGTAGATCGTCAGGGTCCGCTCGCGGACGAAGCCGGCAAGGAACATGTTGAGCCTGCGCGCGAGTTCCACCGCCAGCGCCGACGGCGCGCTGACGCCGGCGACCTCGCTGATGCCCGCGCGCGCGGCCTTGGCGACCATCTCGAACGAGAGGCGGCCGGAAAGCAGCAGCGCCAGCCCCGGCTCGAGCATGCCGCTCTGAACGGCGGCGCCGACGGCCTTGTCCAGGGCATTGTGGCGGCCGAGGTCCTCGCGGACGACGCATTCGGCGCCCGGTTTGACGGGCGGGCGCGCGAGCGCGGCGGCATGCGTGCCGCCGGTGCGCTGGAACATTTTCTGCCCGCGGCGCATGGCGTCCGCGAGCGCGAAAAGGTCCTCGGCGGCCAGCCGGCGCGGCGGCCGCACAAAGGCGGGAATGTCCGCGGCGATTTCCTCGATCATCTCCGCGCCGCAGACGCCGCAGGAGGAAAACACCCGGCGATGCGCCGGCAGCCGCCGCGGCCGCGCGCCTTCCGCGAGCACCACACGCGCTTCATTCCGGCCGCTCAATTCGCCCTTCGCGCAGAAGGAAATCGCGCCGATCTCCTTCGGCGAGCCGACGATGCCTTCGGTGAGAACGAACCCCATCACCAGCTCAACCTCGTCGCCCGGAGTCCGCATGAGTGTCGCGACCGCCTGGTCGCCGATGAGGATAGTCAGCGGCTCTTCGGCGACGAGCTCGCGCTGCTCGGGCGTCCACCGGCCCGGCCCGACGACGAAGCACTCCGTCAGGGGATTGGTTTCCTGGTTCACTGGTATTGCTCGGGAGATGGGGTGATTGGGAGATTAGGAAATTAGGACATTGGGAAAATGCGCGTCGCGAAAGCCGCCAGGTTTAGTCTCCCAATCTCCTAATCACCCAATCTCCAAATCTCCCACCGAACTTACCATCTTTCCGGGAACGACGCATTGGTGAACATGCCCTCGACCCATGCCTTATGCCGGCGCTCGACCTCGGCGAGCCGGTGGAGCAGTTCGCGCTCCGGCCCTTCGGGATACATCGCGGCCCAGCTTTCGTAGAAGTCGGCGGCGAGCTTTTCCTTCCGCGCGGCCAGCAGGAAGGCGTCGGCCGGGGTCATGTCGGGCGAGAAATCCGGCGCGCTCGTGCTCTCGAGCACCGAGCCGGCGGCCGTCGGCTCTGAGGGCAGCGCGCCGCGGCCTTTCTTGAACTCGGTCAGGAGACGCTTGTGCTCCTTCTCGTCGCGGGCGAGCGCCTCGAGGGTTTCCTTCGTGTCCTTGCGGGTGACGGACTTCGCCGCGCGCGCATAGAAGGACTGGGCCGCCTCCTCGTTCGCCACGGCGCGGGTGATGATCGAAGCGCCGGCGGGAGTCTTCCGCGCCCCCCGTCCAACAGCGGGGCCGCGCGCCTCGGCAATCCCTTTCAAGCGCCGCACGACCGCAGCCGGCTCGACGGGCAGGTCGAAGAGCGCGTCCACCTCGAGCGCGTCGGCCGATTCGAAGGTGCGGTCCCAGCCGGAGCGGTCGAGGTTCGTCGCCAGAAGCAGCGCCGCGCGGCTTTTCCGCGCGAGTCGGATCGCGCCGGGGAGCCGCGCGGCCAGTTCGCCCGCCTGGACCGCAAGGAAGATTCCGTCGCAGCCGGCGGCTGTCTTCGGGAGCTTCTTCAGATCGGCGCAGGTCCGCGTCGTCCAGCCTTCGGCCTTCATCTCCGCGGATAACGGCCCGGCCACAACGCCGGTCGCGTCAATGATCAGGATTTTCATTTTCATGCCCCGGCGGCGCACGCTTCCACGCGAGCGGCGCAGCACTTGTATTCACCCGTGCGCGTGACGCTGTCGAACGCGTCGTTGGTCAGTGTGTTGGTGGGCGCCTCGACGAAGTGGAACGGCATCCAGACCGAGCCGGGCCGGACTTTGTCGCTGACGCGTGCCGTGACCGCTACGGCGCCGCGCCGCGTGACGACGCGCGCCATGCCGCCGGCCGCGATGCCGAGGCGCTCCGCATCGGACACGTGCATCTCGACGAAGTTGCGCGATTCCTTCTGCGAAATCGGCGCGCTCTTCCGCGTCATGTTCCCGACGTTGTAATGGTAGAGCGTCCGGCCCGTCGAGAGGATGAACGGGTACTCCGCGTCCGGCTGTTCCGCCGGCGGACGGAATTTGATGACGGCGAACGCGCCGCGCCCGCGCGTGAAGCGGCCCGCATGGAGATACGGCGTGCCGGGATGATCCTTCGTCGGGCACGGCCATTGCAGGCCGACGCGGTCAATCCGCTCGTAGGACATGCCGCCGTAGCTGGGGGTGAGCGAGGCGATCTCGTCGAAAATCTCGCGCGGGTGCGCGTACTTCATCGGGTAGCCCATCGCGGTGGAGACCAGGCAGAGGATTTCCCAGTCGGGCTTCGCCTCGCCCGGCGGCTGCACCGCCTTCCGCACGCGCTGCACGCGCCGCTCGGTGTTGGTGAACGTGCCGTCCTTCTCGGCGTAGCAGGCGCCCGGCAGAATGACGTGCGCGAGCTTGGCCGTCTCGGACATGAAGATTTCCTGGCAGACGAGGAACTCGAGCTTCCCGAGCGCGCGCGCGACCTTGTCCTGGTTCGGCTCGCTGAGGACCGGGTCCTCGCCGAAGACGTAAAAGGCCTTGAGCACGCCCTCGTCGGCCTTCTCGATGAAGTCGGTCACGCGCCCGCCGAGGTTCGACGGAATCTCGACGCCCCATGCCTTGGAGAACTTCTCGCGCATGGCCGGGTCCGCGACGCGCTGGTAGCCGGGGAAGACGCTGTGGATCGCGCCCATGTCGCAGCCGCCCTGGACGTTGTTCTGGCCGCGGAGCGGGTTGATCCCGGACGAGGGCTTGCCGATCTGCCCGCAGAGCATGGCGAGGTTGGCGAGGTTCTGGACGTTCTCGGTGCCGCAGGTGTGCTCGGTGATGCCGAGGGTGTAGAAGATCGCCGACGGCGTGCCGCGCGCGTACATTTCGGCGGCGCGGCGGATGAGGTCGGCGTCCACGCCGCAGACCTCGGCGGCCTTCGCGACCGGGTAAGCGCGCAGGTTCTCGCGGAACGCGTCGAACCCTTCGCACCGGTCGGCGGCGAACTGCGGGTCGTGCAGGTTCTTCTCGAGGATGTGGTTCATGATCGCGTTGACGAGGAAGTTGTCGGTGCCCGGTTTGTGCTGGATGTGGATGTCGGCGCGGCGGGCCATCCAGGTCTTGCGGGGATCGCAAACGACGAGGCGCGCGCCGCGGCGAAGCGCCTTCTTCATCTCGAAGCCGATGATCGGATGCGCGTCGGTCGGGTTCGCGCCGATGAGGAACAGCGTCTGCGCGTTCTTGATTTCGCCGATGCTGTTGGTCATGGCGCCGGAGCCGAGCGCCAGGGCGAGCCCGGCGACGGTGGGCGCGTGGCAGGTCGTCGCGCACTGGTCCACGTTGTTCGTGCCGGCGGCGGCGCGCGCCAGTTTCTGCGCGAGGTAGTTCTCCTCGTTCGTGCAGCGGCAGGAACTGAGGACCGCAACGCTGTCCGGGCCGTGCCGCTGGCGGATTTCCCCCATCCGCTTTCCGACGAGCGCGAGCGCCTCGTCCCACGACGCCTCGCGGAACGAGCCGTTCTCGCGGATCAGCGGCTTCGTCAGGCGTTCGGGCGAATGGACGAACTCGAACCCGAATTTCCCCTTCACGCACAGGTTGCCGTCGTTCGGCACGCAGCCCGGCTCCCCTGTGACGCGCACGATGCGGCCGCTGCGCGGGTTGACGTTCAGGTCCATCTGGCAGCCCGTTCCGCAATACGGGCACGTAGTCCTGACCTTGACCAGTTCCTTGGCGCGGCCGAGGCCCTCGGCGGAGCGCTCGTAGAGCGCCGCGGTCGGGCACGCGCCGACGCACTGGCCGCACAGCTCGCAGGTGCTCTCGTTGAGCGCGATGTCGAAGGCGGTGCTCACCTGCACGGGCAAGGCGCGGCTGCGCAGGGTGAGCGCCTCGGCCATGACCACCTCGGCGCAGATCTTGACGCAGCGCTGGCACCGCACGCATTTCGACGGATCGTACTCGATGCCTTTGTTGCCGGTGGTGTAGTTCGGCTGGCCCGGCGGCGTCATCACCGACGGGAAGCGCGTCTCGGACGCCTGGTATTCGTAGGCGTAATCCTGCAGCAGGCAGTCGCCGTCCTTGTCGCAACTGGTGCAGGCGACGCGGTGCTCGCTGAGGAGAAATTCGAGCGTGTTCTTCCGCGACGCGCGGACCGCGTCGGTCTGCGTGCGGACGGTCATGCCGGGCATCGCCATGCGCGTGCAGGCGGTGTGCATGCCGGCCTCGCCCTCGATCTCGACCAGGCACAGCCGGCACGCGCCGGTCGGCGTCAGCCGGGGATCGTGGCAGAGATGCGGGATCGGAATTCCGTTGGCTTCGGCGACCTCCAGGATCGTCTGGCCCTGCTGCGCGACGAGCGTCCGGCCGTCCATGTTCAGCTTGAGTTCGCTCATGTCGCTGTCACATCCTCCGTTCGAGATCGCAGCGCAGGCATCGGCCGGCCTCGGCGCAGGCGCTGGCGGGCGAAAGGCCGCGAACGACTTCCTGGAAGTTGCGCCGCCGCTCACCGACCGGGAGCATCTCCTCCGCGACCCGCGGCGCGGTCGTCTCGAGTTCCTCCTCGGTCGGACGGCGGAGGCTATAGCTCACCTCGGGCGGCAGCGCGCCCTTCCCGCCGAGGCGCCGGTCAATCGCCATGGCGGCGCGCTGGCCGCTGGCAATCGCCTCGATCGCGCTCCCGCCGCCGCTGACCACGTCGCCGCCGGCGAACACGTCGGCGGCGGAAGTCTGCAAGGTGGCCATGTCGGCGAGGACGGTTTTCCCGGCGGTCAATTCGACTCCGACGGCCGGCTCGACCGACGCGACTTGGCCGATCGCGGGCAGGACCATGTCGCACTCGATCGTGAATTCGCTGCCCTCGATCGGGACGGGCCGGCGGCGGCCGGTGGCATCCGCATCGCCCAGCCGCATGCGCAGCAACTCGATGCCGACCACCTTTCCGCTCTCGCCGAGGATCTGCTTCGGGGCGACGAGCACGTGCAGTTCCGCGCCCTCGTTCAGCGCCTCCTCGATCTCTTCCTCGTAGGCGGGCATCTCCTCGCGGGTGCGGCGATACAGGATGAGGACCTTCCTCGCGCCGAGCCGCAGCGCCGAGCGCGCCGCGTCTATCGCGGCATTGCCGCCGCCGACCACGGCGACGACCTCGCCGCTTCTCGGCGTCCGGCCGAGCGCGCGGGCGCGGAGGAACTCCAGGCTGTCCTGAACGCCGTCGAACTCTTCGCCGGGGATGCGCAGCATCGCCGCCTTCTGCGCGCCGGTGGCCAGGAAGATTGTCTTGAAGCCTTCCTTGCGCAGGTCGGCCAGGTCGCGGACCGGCGTGCCGGTGCGGAGCTCGACGCCGTGCCGAAGGATGAACTCGATGTCCTTCTCGAGGATCGTCTTGGGCAGCCGGTACTCCGGGATGCCCAGCGCCAGCATGCCGCCGGGGATCGGCTGCGACTCGAAGACCACGGAGCGCCTTCCCATCAGCGCCAGGAAATAGGCGCAGCTCAGGCCGGCCGGGCCGGCGCCGACGATGGCGACCTGCGCTTTGCCCTTCGCCGGCGGCATGAGCGTGGCTTCGTATTTCTTCGCGTGGTCGGCGGCGAACCGCTTGAGCGCGCGGACGGCGAGCGGCTCATCGAGGTCCGCGCGGCGGCAGCGCCGTTCGCAGGGATGGTCGCAGACGCGCCCGCAGACCGAGACGAACGGGTTGCGGCGGCGGATGACGTTCACCGCGTCGTCGAGCCGGTCCTCGGCGACGAGCGCCAGGTACTCCGGCACGTTGACCGCCGCCGGGCACGCGTGCGCGCACGGCGCGGGCGCGAGCGCCTCGCACGCGGAGGCGCGGCAGTGCTTGAGCCGGATGTGCTCCTCGTACTCCTCGCGGAAATACCGGATCGTGGTGAGCACCGGGTTCGGCGCGGTCTGGCCCAGCCCGCACAGCGAGGATTGCTTGACGTCGAGCGCGAGCCGCTCGAGCGCCTGGATGTCGCCCTCGCGTCCTTCGCCCGCGCAGATGCGCTGGAGGATGTCCAGCATGTGCCGCGTGCCGACGCGGCACGGCACGCATTTGCCGCACGATTCGCTCTGCGTGAATTCCAGGAAGAACCGCGCGATGTCCACCATGCAGGTGTTCTCGTCCAGGACGATCAGCCCGCCGGAGCCCATGATCGCGCCGATCTTCTTGACCGAGTCGTAGTCCAGCGCCAGGTCGAGGTATTGCGCCGGCACGCAGCCGCCCGACGGCCCGCCCATCTGCGCGGCCTTGAAGCGGCGGTTCTTCGGGATGCCGCCGCCGATGTCGAAGATGATCTGGCGCAGCGTCGCGCCCATCGGCACTTCGACCAGCCCTGTGTTGTTGACCTTGCCGGCCAGCGCGAAGATCTTCGTCCCCGTGCTGCCGGCCGTCCCGATGGCGCGATACCAGTCTTTGCCCTTCTGGAAGATCAGCGGCACGTTCCCGAACGTCTCGACGTTGTTGATGCAGGTCGGCTTGCCGAGGTAGCCGCTCTGCACCGGGAACGGCGGCCGCGGCCGCGGCATGCCGCGGTGGCCCTCGAGCGAAGCGATCAGCGCGCTCTCTTCGCCGCAGACGAACGCGCCGGCGCCCATGCGCACCTCGATGTCGAACGAGAAGCCGCTGCCGAGGATGTTCTCGCCCAGGAGGCCGCAGGCCCGCGCCTGCTCCAGCGCGATGCCGACGTGCTCGACGGCGATCGGGTATTCGGCCCGGACGTAGACGAAGCCGTGCGACGCGCCGATGGCGTACGCGCCGATGAGCATGCCTTCGAGCACCGCGTGCGGATCGCCCTCGAGCAGCGCGCGGTCCATGAACGCGCCGGGGTCGCCCTCGTCGGCGTTGCAAATCAGGTACTTCTCCGTCCCGGCGGATTTGCGGGCGAGGTTCCACTTGATACCGGTGGGGAAACCGGCGCCGCCGCGCCCGCGCAGGCCGGACGCGGTGACCTCGTCAATGACCTGCTGCGGCTGCCGGCCGGTCAGCACCTTGGCGGCGGCGTCGTACGCGCCCCGCGCGATGGAGTCCTCGATGCGCCTCGGGTCCACGCGGCCGCAGTTCGCGAGCACTTCGCGCCGCTGGTTCTTGCTGAAGGGAATGTCGCCCATGGCCGGCGTGAGCTGCCCGTTCGAGCCGGCGCAGAGCCGCTCGACGGGCTTGCCCTGGCGGAGCGTCCGCTCGATGATCTCGTCCACGTCCTCCGGCCGCACGCCGCCGTAGAGAAAGTCCTGCGGCTCGACAAGGACCAGCGGCGCGCGCGCGCACTGGCCCAGGCATCCGACCTCGACGACGGCCACTTCCCGGTCGAGCCGGCCCGCGGCCAGCTTCTCCCGGAACGCGCGGCAAAGCTCCACCGCGCCCATGGCGCGGCAACCGGTCATGCAGATCAGCACGCGGGAGCGGAACTTCTTGTGCGCCTCGAGAGCCTTCTCGCGTACCGACGCGAGGTCCTGCAGCCCGCGGATTCGGGAATATGCCATGCGCCTCACCTTCAGGGATACTGCTGGAGAATGGATTTCACGCGCGAGCCGGTCATGCGGCCGTAGTAATCGTTCCCCACCATCATGACCGGCGCCAGGAAACAGGTGCCGAGGCAGGCCACGGTCTCGAACGTGAACCGCATGTCCGGAGTGGTCTCGCCTTCCTCGACGCCCAGAAAACTCCGCGCCGCTTCGGCGACTTTCTTTCCGCCTTTGACGTGGCAGGCCGTGCCGCGGCAGCAGCGGACCGTGTGCCGGCCGCTCGGCGTGAGCCGGAATTGCGCGTAGAAAGTGGCGACGCCGTAAATCCGGCTCGCCGGCAGCCCCGCGCGCGCGGCGACTTCCAGGATCACCTCGCGCGGCAGATAGCCGTACTGGTCCTGCAGGCGCTGCAACAGCGGGATGATGTCCTTCTCGCGGACCGGCGACATTTCGGCGAGGACCTTCAACGCAGGCGCCATCGGTGCGGCGGCCGTCTCAGCAACGCTCATGCTCTCCTCCGCGCACTCGGGGAACCGCCGACGCATTCTTCATTGTCCCCGAATTATAGCACGGGAGAATGAAAAGTGAAACGCGCAAAATTAAACTACGAGCGCCGCTGCGCGATCGGCGGCACCTTTAGGTCCACCGGGCCGACGTACTTCGCCAGCGGCCGGATCAGCCGGTTGTCCGCGTACTGCTCCAGGACGTGCGCCGTCCAGCCGACCGTGCGCGACGCCGCGAACACCGGCGTAAACAGGTCCGTCGGAATCCCGAGCAAGTGATAGACGCTCGCGGAGTAGAAGTCCACGTTGCAGTGGATTTTCTTCTCCTCGAGCATCACATGCTCGACGACCTGCGAAATCTCGAACCACTGGGGCTGGCCGAGCTTCTCGCCGAGCTCCTGCGACCAGCGCCGCAGGAACGTCGCGCGCGGGTCTTCGGTCTTGTACACGCGGTGGCCGAAGCCCATCACCTTCTGTTTCGCGGCGAGCAGCCGGCGCACGTGATCGGCCGCCTTGGCGGGCCGGCCGATCTCCTGGAGCATCAGCATCACCTTCTGGTTGGCGCCGCCATGGAGCGGGCCGCGCAGCGCGCCGATCGCGCCGGTGATCGCCGAGTAGATGTCCGAGAGCGTCGCGGCGATCACGCGCGCGGTGAAGGTCGAGGCGTTGAACTCGTGCTCCGCGTGCAGGATCAGGCAGCCGTCGAAGATGCGCGCCGCGCGCTCGTCCGGCCGCTTGCCGCTGAGCATGTAGAGGAAGTTGGCCGCGTGCGAAAGGCCCGGCTCTGGCTGCACCGGCCCGTGCCCGCGCCGCAGCCGGTGGATCGAAGCCACGATGCTCGCGATCTGCGCGGTCATCTCCTGCGCCATCTCCAGGTTCACCGCCAAGTCGCTGCTCTCCGCGCGCGGATCGGTCAACCCCATCGCCGAGACGCACGTGCGCAGGAGCGACATCGCCGGCGCTGACGCGGGCAGGTCGCCGAGCAGGTGATGCATCGCGCCGGAAAGCGGCCGGTGCGCGGCGAGCTTCCGTTTCAGCGAGTCCAGCTCGGCGGCCGTCGGCAGCGCGCCCGTCCAGAGCAAGTGCGCGACCTCCTCGAACCCGCAATGCTCCACGAGGTCCGCGACATCGTAGCCGCGATAGACCAGCCGCCCCTTCACGCCGTCCAGCAGGCAGATCTTGGAATCCGACGCGATGACGTCCTGCAGTCCGCCTTCGGCCATGGTGTTTCCCCTTCGATTTTGAAAATCTCTTGACCCTTACTCAAGTCTATCTTAGAATCGGGAGCGACGCAAATTCGTTGCTTCGCTGGGAAAGGTCGGGGCGCGCGCGATGAACATCCACGAATACCAGGCCAAGGCGCTGCTCGCTGCGCGGGGACTCGCCGTGCCCGCCGGCCGGCTCGCGGCGACGCCGGAACAGGCCGCGCAGGCCTTCGACGAACTGCGCCGCCCGCGCGCCGTCGTCAAGGCGCAAATCCACGCCGGCGGACGCGGCAAGGCCGGCGGCGTGCTCTTTGTCTCCAGCCGGGTCGAGGCCGAAGCCGCCGCGAAGAAACTCCTCGGCCACACGCTCGTGACCGCTCAGACCGGCCCGCGCGGCCGGCCGGTCAATCAAGTGCTCGTCCAGGAGCATCTCGACCTCGCGCGCGAGCTCTATCTCGGCCTCTCGCTCGACCGAAGCAGCGGCCGCCCGCAGGCCATCGTGTCGGCGCGCGGCGGGATGGACATCGAGGAACTCGCTCGGACCGAACCGAACGCCATCCTCTGCGAATACGGCGATCCGGACCACGGCCTCGCCCCGTTCCAGGCGCGTAACCTGTTCACGGGTCTCGGGTTACCGCACGAGCAGATGAAGCCGGCGATGGAGCTCATCCTGGCGCTGGCGCGGACTTTCATCGAGTGCGACTGCTCGCTGATCGAGGTCAATCCGCTGGCGCTGTGCGCCGACGGGCGGCTGCTCATCGCGGACTTGAAGATGGCCTTCGACGACAACGCGCTGCGGCGGCATCCCGACATCGCCGCGCTGCGCGACACGGCGCAGGAAGACCCGCGCGAGGTCGAGGCGGAGCAATACGATCTGAGTTACGTCGGCCTCGACGGGAATATCGGCTGCATGGTCAATGGCGCGGGGCTGGCGATGGCGACGATGGACCTCATCCGGCTGCAGGGCGGCGAGCCGGCGAATTTCCTCGACGTGGGCGGCGACGCGACCGTGGAAAAAGTGACCGCGGCGTTCCGGCTGATCGAGAAGGACGAGCACGTGAGCGCGATCCTCGTCAACATCTTCGGCGGGATCGTCCGCTGCGATTTAGTCGCGGACGGCATCGTCGTAGCGGTCGGCCAGGTCGGGCTGCGCGCGCCGCTCGTCGTCCGCCTCGAAGGCAACAACGCCGAAACCGGCCGCAAAGTTCTCGCCGGCTGCGGCCTGCGCATTACCTCCGCCGAGTCGCTCGAAGACGCCGCCGCAAAAGCGGTCGCGCTGGCGAAGACCGCATAGTTGAGAAAGGGCGCTATGAGCATCCTGGTGGACAGCGCGACGCGCGTCGCCATTCAGGGCATCACCGGCCACGCCGGCGCGTTCCATGCACGGCTCATGCTCGAGTACGGGACCAAGGTCGTCGCCGGCGTGACGCCCGGCAAAGGAGGGACGACCGCCGAAGGCGTGCCTGTCTTCGACACGCTGGCGGAAGCCGTGGCCCGCACGGGCGCGGACGCCTCGGTCATCTTCGTCCCGGCCGCCATCGCCGCCGACGCGATCGAGGAAGCGGCCGCCGAAGGCGTGAAGCTCATCGTCTGCATCACCGAAGGGATTCCCGCGCTCGACGTCGCCCGGGCGCGCGCCTACGTCCGCCAGCGCGGGGCGCGGCTGATCGGGCCGAACTGTCCGGGCCTGATCACGCCGGGCGAATGCAAGCTGGGCATCATGCCCGGCCCGATCCACCGGCCCGGCGGCGTCGGCGTAATCTCGCGCAGCGGCACGCTCACCTACGAGGCGATCTGGCAACTGACGCAGATCGGCCTCGGCCAGTCCACCGCCGTGGGAATCGGCGGTGACCCGATCACCGGCACGAGTTTCGTGGACGCACTCGAGCTTTTCGAGCGGGACGAGGCGACCCAGGCGGTCGTCCTGATCGGCGAGATCGGGGGCGCGGCAGAAGAGGAGGCAGCGGAATTCATCCGCGCGCACTTCAGCAAGCCGGTGGTCGCCTTCATCGCCGGCCGTTCCGCGCCGCCCGGCAAGCGCATGGGCCACGCCGGCGCCATCGCCACGCGCTCTTCCGGGACCGCTGAGGAGAAAATCTCCGCGCTCCAGACCGCCGGAGTCCGAGTCGAACTCAATCCCGCCCGGATCGGACGGGCGATGCAGGATTTCCTTGCGGGCCGGTGACCAACGAAACCAACCTGCGCCCTGCGCCTCCCGCAACGCCTCAACTGGCGCGCCGCTGACCTGTGCCTGACCTGAGACCAACCTGTGGCTGACTTGCGACCCAGCCAATCTGCGATTTGCGCGATTACCGGCTATCTTCCATTAGAGTATACTGCAACAGAATATAGCCATCCAGCCGGAGGCTCTCGACGGGAGAAACATCAGTACAAGACTGGGCGACGCTGGCGCGCGACCCACGAAGGCACGCCTGCGCCTGCTGCGACGCCGCGACTGACGACCCTGCTACCTGCGACTGACTCTCGACTGACTTTTGACCTGGCTACTCTACGGTTTGCGCGATTGACGGCTATATTCTGTCGCAGTATACTGCTGTGGAATATAGCAGTCCCACGCGAGGCTCTTGATGAGAGGAGGGGCGGTGCACGACTGGACAGTGCAAGTGCGCAAAGGCCTGATCGAGCTGTGGCTGATGGGGCATCTCGCTCAAGGGCAGAGCTACGGCTATCAGTTAGGACAACTGATGTTCGAAGAGGGCGGCCAGGGAGTCCGATGGGGAACGATCTACCGGGTCCTGGCGAGACTCCGACGCGCGGGTTGGGTGACCGTCCATAAGGGCTATTCACCGCTCGGACCGGGCCGGAACTACTACCGGCTCAGCCCGGCCGGCGAACGGCGGCTGAAGCAGATGACGCTTTCCTGGCGGAGCCTGGCGCGCGCAATCGACAAGGCGCTCAAGGCCGGCGGCTGAGCCGTCGCCTTCGCCCGTGGCGGCGGACAACTCGCGCCGAAGTCAGGCGACGACGCATAGCAACGAACTTGCGACGCAGTCGGAAGTCTCACGCTTAATGCGCTATATCGCCATAAGATATAGCCGATTGGGCCGGCGAGGAAGTTATTGTTCCGGCGTTCCAACGACAACGCTGAAAATGTCAAGGCTGCTAGGAAAGGTTCGCAGGGCGCGCAATCATGCCCGCTGAGTTTTCAGTTGCCCTTCTTTCCCTCTTTGTTCCAGCCGAAGCCTGACCGACCATATTAAAGAACGAACGCATTCTGCAGCAAACACGAGGCGATAAAGAATACCCGAGCTCTAATATACAATTCCCAAATGCGGGGCCTCCGCCCTGATTTGGATATTGTAAATTCGGATTTGGAAATTGTCGAACGCTCTTGAGGCGTCGAATGACGGCCTCACCCCATCTCGAACTTCGCTGCTTCCAGCGTGGCGCGGATGTGCTGGAGGAACTGGATGGCGGTCTCGCCGTCTATGATGCGGTGGTCGTAGGAGAGGCAGAGGTTCATCATGTAGCGGATGACGATTTTCCCTTCGCGCGCGACCGGGGTTTCCGCGATGCGGCAAACGGCCAGGATGGCGGCTTCGGGCGGGTTGATGATCGGGGTCGAGAAGACGGTGCCGAAAACGCCCGGGTTCGTGATGGTGAAGGTACCGCCGCGGACTTCGTCGGCGGCGAGCTTGCCGGTGCGCGCGTGCTCCGCAACATCGCGGAGCCGCTCGGTCAGTTGGCGCACGCTCAGGTCGTCCGCGTTTCGGATGACCGGCACGACGAGACCGCCCTCGACTGAGACCGCGACGCCGAGATGAACCCGCTTGTGAAGGATGAGTTTCTCGCCGCCCCACGACGCGTTGACTGCAGGCGACGCCTTGAGCGCGGCGACGGTCGCGTTCATGATGAACGGCATGTAGCTGAGCTTGAGGCCGGCCTTCTCGTACGATTCGCGGTGTTCCTTCCGGAGTTCCGCCAGCGGCGTCATGTCGGCCTCGATGGCCGTGGTCACGCGCGGGATGGTCTGGCTGCTTTGGACGAGCCGCGCGGCGATCCGGCGGCGGATCGGGCTGAGCGCTACGATTTCGTCTTCTTCGCTGGCGGCAGCCACGGGCGGTTCGGCGGGCTTGGCCGCCGGAATCGTGCCGGGTTCCTCCGCCGGAGCTGCGGCGGATTCGGCAGTCGCGGGAGATTCAGTCTCGGCGGCTTCCTCGGCGCCGGCGGGCTCGGTGCTCTCCCGAGCTGCGGCGGCCTCCGGCGCTTCGGCGCCAGCGGGCTCGGCGCTTGGCGTGCCTTTTCTGGCGTTCAGTACGTCCTCGCGCGTGATGCGTCCTCCTTCGCCGGTGCCCTGGATTTGCGAGGGATCCAGCCCGAACTCGCTGGCGATACGCCGGGCGAGCGGCGTCATCTGCGGGCGAGGCGCCTGCGGCGGACGCGGCGTCGGCTTGGACGCGGGTTCGGCCTGCTTGCCCGCCGGACTTGTGGCGGCTTTACCCGGCGGTTGTGTGACGGCTTTGCCCGCTGGAGGTGTCGCGGGCTTCTCCGCAGCAGGTGCGGCGGGCTTGCCTGGTGGTACCGGCGCGGGCTTTTTCGCAGCAGGTGTGACAGGCTTGGCCGCGGGACTCGTGGCGGCTGCCTTTGGGGCTCGCGTGACGGCCGGCTCGATTTTCCGCGGGGCGGACGAAGCGCCCTCGACCGAGAGGGCGGCCGCCTCGCTGGTGCTTTCGATGACGGCGATGCCGGCGCCGACTTTGACGGTCTGGCCTTCCGGGACGACGATCTCGCTCAAGGTGCCCGACGACGGCGCGGGAATTTCCACGGTCGCCTTGTCGGTCTTCACCTCGACGAGCGCCTCGTCGCGGCGCACGGCGTCGCCGGCGCGCTTGAGCCAGCGGATGACCTCGCCCTCGGAGACCGATTCGCCCAGTTGCGGCATAACGACGTTGATCTTCATGGTTCATCGCCCCACATTATGCAGACAGCGCCCAGTCTATTTGAACATCCGGTGCGCGGCTTCCGCGATGCGCTCAGGCGTCGGGAGCGCGAACTGCTCCAGCGGCGGGCTGAACGGAACGGGAATGTCGCGGCCGGCCACGCGCAGGATCGGCGCGTCGAGGTAGTCCATCGCCTTCTCGCCCAGGAGCGCCGCGATTTCGGCGCCGATGCCGCCGCGGCGCCAGTCCTCATGGACGATCAGCGCGCGCGTCGTCCGGCGCACCGAGTCGAGGATCGTGTCCTCGTCGAGCGGAACCAGGCTGCGCAGGTCCACGACCTCGGCGTCAATGCCCTCCTTCACGAGCGTCTCCGCCGCCTGGAGCGCGTAGTAACTGCCGACGCCGTAGGCGATGATCGAGAGGTCGCGCCCGGGCCGGCGGATCGCCGCGGAGCCGAGCGGCACGATGTAGTCCTCCGCGGGCAGTTCCTCCTTCAGGCGGCGATAGAGATACTTGTACTCGAAGAAGAGCACCGGGTCGTCGTCGCGGATGGCGGCTTTGAGGAGTCCTTTGGCGTCGTACGGCGTGGCCGGCGCGACGATCTTCAGGCCGGGCGTGTGGAAGAACCACGCCTCGGGGTTCTGCGAGTGGAACATGCTGCCGTGCACGTTGCCGCCGGACGGGCAGCGCAGGACCCACGGGACGGAGAGTTTTCCGTTGTGGCGGTAGCGCATCGTCGCGGCCTGGTTGACGATCTGGTCGAAGGCGCAGGAGATGAAGTCGGCGAACTGCATTTCCGCGACGGGGCGCAGGCCGAGCGACGCCGCGCCGGTGGCCGCGCCGACGATCAGCGATTCCGCGATGGGCGTGTCTATGACGCGCTGCTCGCCGAACTCCTCGAAGAGTCCGTGCGTGACGCCGAATGCGCCGCCGTACGCGCCCACGTCCTCGCCGATGATGAAGACGCAGGGGTCGCGCCGCATTTCCTCCTGGAGCGCCTGGCGGATCGCCTCAAGATAAGTGACCGCCTCGGGCTTAGCCGCCGCTTCGGCGTTCGGGGGCGTCTCATCACGCGCAGTACCCTGCGCGCTCTGGTCTAGCGCAGTATCCTGCGCGCGCTGGTCGCGCGCAGTACGCTGCGCGCTCTGGTCGCGCGCAGTACGCTGCGCGCTCTGGGGTCTCGCCGGTTCCGTCATGGCTCGCCTTCGGTGTAAAGATGGTCGAGCGCCTCGTGCGGCTCGGGGTACGGGCTTTTCTCGGCGAAGGCCACCGCTTCGTCCACCTCGCGGGTCGCGTCGGCGCGGTGCCGCTCGGCGATTTCGTCCGTGAGGACTTCCCGCTCGCGCAGGTAAAGCTCGTAACGCGGGATCGGGTCGCGGCTCTTCCACTCGAGGAACTCCTCGCTCTCGCGGTACGACGCGTCGTCATGCTCGGAGTGGCCGTGCCAGCGGTAGGTCTTGCACTCGATCAGCGTGGGGCCGAGCCAGTCGCGCGCGCGCTGGACCGCCTGGCAGGCGAGATGGCGCACGCTGAGCAGGTCATTGCCGCTGCACGTGTGGCCGGGCATTCCGTAGCCGGCGGCGCGCTCGGCGGCGTTCTCGACGGCCATCTGCTTGGCGACCGGGGTGGAATAGGCGAAGAAGTTGTTCTCGACCACGATGATCAGCGGCAGCCGGTGGACGCCGGCGAAGTTCAGCGCCTCGTGGAAATCGCCGGTGCTCGTGCCGCCCTCGCCGATGTAGGCGACGGCGACGCAGTTCGTCCGCTTGAGCTTGAACGCCAGCGCGGCGCCGGCGGCGACCGGGATGGAGGAGCCGATCATGCTCGTCGAGCCGTAAACGCCCAGCGCCGGATCGCCGCTGTGAAGGTAGTCCACCTTGCCGCCGGAGAGGCCGTCGCTCTTGCCGAGAATCTGGGCCATGAGCGCCTTCGGCGCGATACCGCGCGTGAGCGCCACGCCGATGTCCCGATGGAGCGGGAAGACGGCGTCGCCTTCCCGCAGGTCGAAACTGGTGCCGACGGCGGTGGCTTCCTGCCCGATGCCGGAGAAGATGCCGCCGAGCACCTTGCCCTGGCGGTAGAGGATCGCGAGCCGCTCCTCGAAGGCGCGGCTCAGGAGCATGCAATAGTAGAGATCGAGCAGCGTGTCGGGCGAAGTGTCCGGCTTCGTGGCCGTCTTGGGCACGGCTGCTCCTCCGGTTCATTACTCGTCGGGCGCGACGCCCTCGTCGGGTCCGACCAGCGTCATCGGTTCGCCGCAGCAGTAGAGCCTTCCGGGGCCGGTGCGCGTGACGCGGACTTCCTGCCCGCAGATTTCGCACCGGTAAAGTTCGCCTTCTTGCCCCATGACGCCCTCGCTATCCGGGAAAAGGAATCGCCCGCGTCCATTATCCTATTGCCACGCGCCGGACATGTCAACGGCGGAAGCGCATGCGCAAAGTGAAAAGCGCCCCCATTTGGACAAGAAAGATGGCATTGGACATTTATTAATGTCCGCGAGGCTCGAATATCATACATAGTGTCAACGCCGGTGTGAGGATGCGTTGCACCCATTTGATCCAGGGCGAAAGGAACGGCATTCATGCCCGACTCACTGCAAGCTGCGGTCTTTTCAAGCGTTCGCTCCCTGCCGATGATGTCCAGCGCGGCGGTGAAAGTGCTCACGCTGCTCCGGGATCCGAACACGGATGCCGCGAGCTTCGAGCGAGCCATCCGGTACGACCCGAGCTTGACCGCCAACATTCTCAAGATGGCGAACTCCGCGTACTTCGGATTCAACGGCAAAGTCGGTTCGATCCGGCAGGGCGTCGTCTTCCTGGGATGGAACCGCCTGTACCAACTGCTCGTGGCTTCGTCGGTCCATACCGTCATGGAACAGACGGTGGCCGGCTACGGTCTGCCCAAGGGCGAGTTGTGGCGGCATTCGGTGGCTACCGCGGTGGCCTCGGAGAATCTGATGCGCCAGGCCGGCGCGCCCGTGATCGAGGAGAGCTTCACGGCGGCGCTGTTGCACGACGTCGGCAAGCTGGTCATTTCCGACTTCATCGTCGAGCGGCTCGGCCCGATCGAGGAGTTGATCCTGCAAGGAGTTCCGTTCGAGGCCGCCGAAAGGGAAGTCCTCGGCATAGACCACGCCGAGGCCGGCGCGCTGGTCCTGCGGAACTGGTCTTTCCCGGAGCCGCTGGTTCATGCCGTGCGCTGGCACCATTCGCCGGACGGCTCGGGTTCAACCTCGAAGGTCACGGACTTGGTTCACGTGGCGGATATTCTGTGCCTGAGGCTTGGCATCGGGCGGAGCAGAGATTACCTGAAGTTCAAAATCGAGGAAAGCTGCCTCCGCCGGCTGCGGCTGGAAGACGAGGCCTTCGCGGCGACCACGGAGACCATCCAAAAGGACGCAGGGAACGTGCTGAAGTCGTTCAACCTCGACGGGCCCCAGGAAACGCAGACCGAAAACAAAGAAGTGCGAGTCACGAGTGATGAAGAATGAAGCGCTTCTTCATTCGTCATTCGCACTTCGGACTTCCAGTCACGCCAGCAACTTGATCCGCGTGGAGACGTAGTCGAGGCTGTCTTCCTTCAGCGGCACGCGGAAAAAGCCCGTGTCGCCGAGCGGTTCGGGCTGGTAGCCGTTGAAGTTGAAGTACTTCGTGGTCCGGCCCTGGTCGAACCAGAAGACCAGCGCGATGTTGCCGCCGGTGATCTCCAGCGCGGTGATGCCGCGCTTGCCCGTCGCGCAGCCGCTGTTGAACAGGCACGGCACCAGCCGCCCCGAATCGTACAGGCTGCTGCGCGAACCGTTCTTCCGGTCCTTCGTGAGCGTGTACTGGAGATCCTGCTGGTACGCGCGGATCTTCTGCTCGAGGAATGCCTTCCCCGCCGCATCGGCCGCCGGGTAGCTGCGGCAGAGGCTTTCGATCTGGAACTTCAGGTAGTCAATCCGCGAGAGCGATTCAAAGAGCGGCCGGTGCGTATGGCCGATGACCGCCATGATCCGATGGCTCTTCGCGAACTCGTAAATGCGCTTCTCCGTCCGGTATTTCCGCGCTTCGTCATACGCCACGCTGCCGTTGCGGATTCCGAGCGGCGAGCCGAGACGCGTGAAGAATCCGCAGAGCCGATTGAACCGGTCCGGCAGAAATCCCGCCTGGTGGCCGTGCAGGACAAGAATCTCCTGCTCCGCGAACCGCAGCCGCAGCGCCGGATACAGCGGCAACCGCTGAAAACTCGCGTTGCGCGCCGCAAGGTCGGCGTCGTGGTTGCCGACGATCTTGTAGAGCGCGGTCGCGCGCCGGAAAGAGTCGAAGAGCCGGTAGAGATCGCCGCACTGCTCCATCACCGCGCGCAGGGGGAACTTGTAGAGATCCTCGATATCGCCGTTCAGCACGAGCTTGAATCGGCGCTGGAGGTAGTGCTCGCGCAGGACGGCCCGGAAGAGCGCCGTGTTGTGGACGAATTCGTCGCGCGAGCTGCCGTCGCCGAGGTGCAGGTCGCTGAAGATCACGAACCGGTCGTCGCGCTCGCACGGGACGACGGCGGATTCGCGAAGCAGCCGGTCGAGCCTGCGCAAGGCATGTGCGTGCGTCATCGCCGCGCCCTCCGCCGGCCGCACGCGCTGGAAACCGGTCCTCCGCTTAGGTTTGTGCTTTGCCTCATCTATCCTATTATCGCCTGTACGGGTTACCGCCGCGCGATGAGGAAGTTAGTTTCCGGTTCGCGCGAAGAAAGATGCCACGGGGTCGGCGTGATGCGTATCAGGTTGTGGCTACATGAGTTAGCGAAGACCTTGGGCTGGGCGGAACATCACGGCTGGACGATTTCGTTGATCGCGAACGCGCCGAGTTTCGGCAGACGCGCGAAGGCGGATTCGGCGGCGCGGCGCCAGGCGCCGTTGGCGCGCTGGGCCAGGAGCCAGGCGCCGGCGGACTCGGCGCCGGGAAGATCGAGCGCGGCGGAGTTCTCGATGAGGTAGGCGCGGTTCTTGAACTCGTGCTTGCCGACCGGCGGCAGCAGGACTTGCGGGATACCGAGCGCGGCGTAGAAAACCAGTTCGCCCGGCTTGGTGATGAGCAGATCGCTCTCGCGCAGCGCCCGGTTGAAGAGCGCGAACGCTTCGAGGAGATCGGGCGAGTAGAGGATGGTTACGCCCTCGGCGTCACGCGCGTTCAGGGCGGCCAGGTGCGATTCGATCTCCGCTTTGGCCTTGCGGTTGTCTCCGGCGGCGATGCGCAGCGTCAGCTTTCCGCTCCGCAGTTCCGGGAGCAGTTCGCGGATGAGCGTCTTGAGGAGATTGAGGTAGCAGCCCGCGCCGCTGAGCGCGAAGACCAGCCGCAGCGGCGAATCGCTCTGCGGCGACAGGCGTTCCAGCCGCGCGCGGACATCGGACTGCAGCACGTCCAGGTCCCTTCCGCCCGTGTTTGCGACGGGCAGCGGAAACCCGGTCACGGCGATCCGTTCGGGCATGACGCCGTACGAGATCAGCCGGTCGGCGCCCGCCGCGGTCGGGACCAGGTATGTCACGTCGCCGTCGTTCGGCTTGATCGGCGCCCAGACCCGGTGAAAATCCGCGTCGCACAGCAACTGGTAGTCTTTTCCGGGGAAGCGGTTATAGACGCATGCGAGGCCCGGCAGGAAGAACGTGTGCAGCCTCGGCGGACACACTCGACCGGCGGGTTCGCCATCTGAAGGGCTTGCAAGCCGGCGCAGCCCGCGGCAGACTCCCGTCCGGACGAGAAAACGTATCAGCGTCGAATACTGCATCGAGGCGCGTTTCGAATCGTCCGGGATGTCCTCGATCCGCTCCAGCACGCGGAACAGGAACCGCAGGCGCGTCTCCACCGTGCGCGAGACGACGTGGTACAGGTCCTGCGACGATTTCCAGACCAGGATGTCCGCCAGATTCACGAACGGCGGCAGGTCCACGCGGACGAGCCGCCCGCGGCCCAGCCCGGCGACGTTATCCGCCGCCCGGAGATGTCCGTAGCCCATCAGCACGGTAGTGATGTAAAACTCGGGGCTCATTTACGGCTTTGTTTATGCCAAAGAGAACGCCGAAGCGCAAGCTCGACGCAACGGCGCCGCCGTCGCAGCGCCATTTCAAAGCCGCAATGGCTGGCCATCCAGGTCCTACGACAAGCCGCTCCGAAGCCTCGACCCAATCAGGCGCGCGAGGGGCGCGCGTGGGCGTATCATCTTCCAGAACAGCCGCAAAAAAGGCTTGACAGCAGGCATCTTGAGTTTAGAATAAACTGCTGTGGGCAAATGGCACATAGGCCATGGGGCGGAACGGGGAAAACTGGCGCATTATATTTCCGTAATAACTCTCTCCTGAATGCCCCCGGAATAACCTATGGTGACGTAACGACAAGAAGGAGATGAACGATGGCTGAAAGAATGAGAAAAACGAAGACCGACAACAGAATTGGAACACGTGAAGAGTGGCTTGCGGCACGGCTGAAACTGCTCGAGGCGGAGAAGGATCTCACGCGCCGCAGCGACGAACTGGCGCGGCGGCGTCAGGAGCTGCCGTGGGTCCGGGTAGACAAGGAGTACCGATTCGAGACCGATGAAGGGAGCGCCTCGCTGGCAGACCTCTTCAGCGGGCGCTCGCAGCTCCTCGTCTACCACTTCATGTTCGGGCCCGACTACACGGCGGGGTGTCCGTCCTGCTCGGCGATCGCGGACGGGTTCAACGGGTTCGTCGTCCACCTGGCGAACCACGACGTCATGCTCACGGCGGTGTCGCGGGCGCCTCTCGCGAAACTGAAGGCGTTCAAGCGGCGGATGGGGTGGAGCTTCCCGTGGGCATCGTCGTTCGGGAGCGACTTCAACTTCGACTACAGCGTCGGGTTCACCGTGGAACAGCAGCGCGGGGGAGGTGTCGAATACAACTACCGGCGCGAGGCGGCGGAGCGTGTGCCGCTCGCAGGGAAGACCGTTCGAAAGTGGAAGCCGCGCGGCGGCCAGGGACCCGTCGCGCAGATCGCGGCCATGACCGGAACCGACATGGCCACGTACACGCGCGAGAGGCCGGGCATGAGCGCGTTCCTGCTCAAGCGCGGCGTCGTCTATCACACCTATTCCACCTATTCGCGCGGACTGGACGTCCTCTGGGGCATGTACCAGTGGCTCGACCGCGCACCCAAGGGGCGCAACGAGACGGGCATCTGGTGGCGCCACCACGACGAATACAAGAAGTCTGCTCGAAATACCGGCTCGTGTTGCCACGCGGCGAAGCCGCGCGCGTGAACACTCGCCACGGCCGCCAGACAGCGACGCGGGACCGCGACAACGCTCGTCGGTTCGCGTCGCCCTGGAGCCGTAGTGACGGGTAGTGCGAGGACATAAAACTTATTCTTTCTGCCTTTTCGTTCGGCGTTGAGGCTTCAACTGGTGCAGGATACGTCTGGCCCTCCAGGACTCAGACCGTCCGGCTCAATAGGCAAACACCGCGACCGCCGCAGAATCCGCGACGGAAGTGTCCTTGACTCTCCACAAGGCCGCGGATACCGACCTCGCCGCTTCGCGTCTTTGCCGGGTTGACAATCTCCGCCGGCTGGCTTACGTTGAACGCATGGAACAGCTTCGGAAGCGCAAGGCGTTCATCTGCGATATGGACGGCGTGATCTACCACGGCCGGACTCTGCTGCAGGGCGCGGCGGAGTTCGTGAACTGGCTTCAGGAGAAGCGCAAGCAGTTCATCTTCCTGACGAATAATTCCTCGCGCTCGCCGAAGCAGTTGCGCGAGAAGATGGCCGGCCTCGGCCTGCGCGTGGCCGAGCACCACTTCATGACGTCGGCGATCGCGACGGCGAGTTTCCTCAGCGGCCAGTGCCCGAAAGGGCGCGCGTACGTCATCGGCGATGCGGGGCTGATCGAGGCGCTCGAAGAGGTCGGCTTTTCGCTCGACGACGCGCGGCCGGACTACGTGGTCGTCGGCGAGACGCGCAGCTACAATTACGAGAAGATCGAGAGGGCGATCCGGCTGGTGCTCGGCGGCGCGAAGCTGATCGGGACGAATTACGACCTGACCGGCCCGACCGAGCACGGCATCGCGCCAGCCTGCCGCGCGCTGGTCGCGCCGATCGAGCTGGCGACCGGCCGCAAGGCGTACTACATCGGCAAGCCGAACCCGCTGATCATGCGCGCCTCGCTCAAGCGCCTGGACGCGCGGCGCGAGGATACGGCGATCATCGGAGACCGCATGGACACCGATATCGTCGCCGGGATCGAGGCGGAGATGGATACCGTGCTCGTCCTCACCGGCATTACGCGCCGCGAGGACCTGGTGATGTTCCCGTACAAGCCCGGGCACGTCATCAACCACGTCGGCGAAATCTGCAGGGCGTAGCGGAGGTTGTCGGCGATGAAGGATGATCGCGACGCGTCGTATGCGCGCTCCTTTTCGTCCTCGTCCTCGATCTCGTCCTCGGTCGTTCGGAACCGCCGTTCGAGGACGAGGATGACGACGAGGACGAGGACGATTGATTCCGGCTGCAAAGCACCACGTTAGTCTGGAGAAGGACAATTATGTCGCCCCATTCCCAAATTGCCGCACGCCGCGCGCGGCTTCTCCGCCTGATTCGGCGCGAGAAGCTCGACGCGCTGCTCGTGACGAACGTGCATAACGTCCGCTATCTCAGCGGG
>Ga0187852_1000166_pt1 | contig 70979 bp, 61 predicted proteins | sample June2016WEW_6_40_FD_134511 | JGI IMG/M metagenome (GOLD analysis project Ga0187852, IMG submission 134511) | Peatland microbial communities from SPRUCE experiment site at the Marcell Experimental Forest, Minnesota, USA - June2016WEW_6_40 | ecosystem: Environmental > Terrestrial > Soil > Wetlands... | reverse complement strand
TCGGTGGTTTCGGCAACGACGGCTCGCGCTTTCGAGACGAGTTTCCAATCGATGTGTCGTGGTCTTGACATGCCGCGATTGTATCATTTTTAGTCTCATCTTGAAAGCGAGCTAGAATAAAAGCCCCTGATTACTTTCATTATACACGCCTTTCTCTTCCGGCGGGCGCCCCGCTGGCGTTCGCAGTTGGTCAAATTGGGTGCTCTTGGCCGTAGTCTATAACCAACGGCTTTTGATTCAAAAGGTTCCGGCGTTCATACATCTCTTCTCGCCATTGGACATGAGAAGACCCAAGGTGAGGAATCTTGCCCAATCGTTCAATCGTTCGGACATTTCGTCCAATCGGACCGCCCTCCTCGAAAGGATGGTCTTTCGGTTGCTAGCTCCTCCAGGGTATGAGCCATAGTGCGAAGTTAAGCCGAAGGAAGTTCATGCAAATCACCGCCGTTGCCACGGCGACCGGTCCCATGGTGGCGTGCATCGGCTCCGTGAGTCCCTGGCGCTGCTTGCACGAAGATGAGGCGAAGACGCTGGAGGCGATTTGCGACCGAATCATCCCTACTGACCAGGACCCGGGAGCCGCGTGGGCGGGAGCGGTAACTTTCATCGATCGGCAACTGCTGGGCCCATACCGGCGGCTGCGTAAGACGTATCAGTTGGGCCTCGCTGGCACCAACGGAACCAGTCTCGCGATGTTCGGCAAAACCTTCGTGGCGCTCACTCCCCCGCAACAAGACAGTGTGCTGCAAAGCATGGACAAAGGTCAGGCGTGCGGAGAATGCTGGAAACAGGTTTCCGCCAAGTCGTTCTTCGACCTTGTGGTCAGCCACACGATGCAGGGGTTCTACGGTGACCCGCGTCACGGCGGCAATCGCGATCGGGTGAGTTGGAAGATGCTGCGACTGCCCTACCCACCGGTGCGGGGGAGGATAGTGGTTAATGGTTAGTGGAGGGTTTGTTGGCGGGTAACGGCTAACTAGATGCAAGCGGCCATTAGCCACTTTTTGAATCAGATGACACTTCCACGAGTTAACGCGGTGATCGTCGGCGCAGGAGCGGGCGGCGGGATCGTGGCCAAAGAGCTCGCGCAAGCCGGCCTGAGCGTGGTGTTGCTCGAGCGCGGCAAATGGTACACGGCCTACGATTGCCGCAAGGACGATTTGCGGAACCAGCGAACCTCCGTGTTGGGATGCGCGTTTGGACCTGACGACGACCATTACCGGCGTGTGGTGGTGGACGCCGATGGCCAGGAGCGCGTCGTTTTGCCGAGCGACGGCGCTTACAACAACAATGCCGCATGCGTGGGCGGTGGCACCTTCAGCTATGGCGCCATGGCCTGGCGCTTTCTCGAAAAAGACTTCCGCCTACGTTCAACTTACGGTGCGGTGGCGGGCAGTACGCTGGACGACTGGCCCATCACTTACCAGGACCTTGAACCCTACTACAGCAAGGCGGAATGGGAAATCGGCGTTTCCGGAGACGACACCGACAACATTTTCAAAGGGCCGCGCAGCCGGCCCCTCCCCATGCCGCCCTTGCCGCCGAGCCGCGAGCACGTGATTCTAAAGGCTGCCGCTGAGCGGCTGAAACTCCACCCCTTTGATATCCCCATGTTGCGCAACACGGTCCCCTACAATGGCCGGGGTGGGTGCATGCGCTGCCGCTGGTGCGTCGGGTTTGCCTGCGAAGTTGACGCCAAGTGCGGCACGCACAATACGGTGATCCCGCGCGCCCTTTCCACTGGCAATTGCACTTTGCGCACGGAATGCGTGGCCAGGAAAATTGTGACCAACGATCAGGGCCGGGTGACGGGGGTCGAGTACTTCGACGAGCGCGGGCACCTGCAAGAACAGCCCGCTGACTTCGTGGTGGTCTCCGCCTCGGCCACGGAATCGCCGCGCCTGCTGCTCAACTCCAAGAGCCGCTTCTTTCCCAGCGGCCTCGGCAATCGCTACGACTGGGTGGGGCGCAACTTGATGGGGCACGCTTACTCCGGCGCTTACGGATTGATGGAAACAGACACGTACGACGACCTCGGGCCCGGAGCTTCTATCGCCATCTGTGACTACAACCACGGCAATCCCGGATTGGTGGGCGGGGCGATGCTTTGCAATGAGTTCATCCGGCTGCCCATCCACCTCGCCTCCGTCTCCCCGCCGGGCGTACCACGCTGGGGCGCAGCGCACAAGGACTTCATGCGTAAGTTCTTCAAGCGGTGCATGGCGGTGCAGGGCCCCGTGCAGGAGATGCCGGTCTTCCAAGCGCGGGTGCGAGTGGATCCGCGCGTCGTGGACGATTGGGGAATTCCGGTGGTTCGCCTTTCGGGCTCCCGGCATCCCCAGGACATTGAAGTAGGGAAGTACATTTCGGGAAAAGCCGCAGCTTGGTTGAAGGAAGCCGGCGCCACCGTAACGTGGCCGAAACTTCCCGGCAAGGGCTTGAGCGGCGGCCAACACCAGGCCGGAACCTGCCGCATGGGCAACGACCCCAAGACTTCGGTGGTAAACCGCTACTGCCAGGTGCACGATGTTGCGAACCTATACGTTGTTGATGCCAGCGTGCACGTTACGAACGGCGGGTTCAATCCCGTGCTGACCCTTATGGCTATCGCCTACATGGCCTCGCAACATATGGTCGAGACCTGGGAGGGCACACAAATGCGGGGATAGCCGGTGGCGAAGTTCGAAGAGCCGCCATTTCCGGTTTACAGAGTCCGCTAGATTCCGACGGAGACTTGGTATCGGCCTTTCCTTCATAAGGTGCCGCGCGAAGAAGACAGAAAACGGAATTCATGATGCCGAACCAACCGAGAAAATCCTACCGCCTGAAAATCCTCTTGATTGCGCTGGGAGTGGCAATTCTGGCCTTCCCCGGCGCCAGTATCTACTACGAATACTCCGGCGGGAAAGCCTGCGCACGCTGTCACGAGATCTGGCAGCCCTACTCCGACTGGCACGCCTCGACGCACCGCAACATTCCGTGCGGCGACTGTCATGGCAACGTCTTTACGCTGGAAGCGGGCTTCCACATTAACAACATGCGCCGGGTGTTCAACCATCTCAGTGGTGACGTCCCGGAACAAGTCCGACTGCAAACGCGCGATGTGTTCCGCGTAACCGAGCGGTGCCAGAAATGCCACCAGCAGGAGTGGGCGGAGTGGGAGTCGGGTCTGCACCACGCTGCGTACAAGGAAGTATTCCTCGATTCCAAGCACAATCATCGCCGCCTGCTGATGGACGATTGCCTGCGCTGTCACGGCACGCACTACGATGGCAGCATTCGCGATTTGGTGACGCCCATTGATACCCAGGGCCCGTGGAAATTACGGGACCCCAAGCTTGCCGACCGGCCCGTCATCGTCTGCTTGAATTGCCACACCCTTCATCACCACGGCAATCCCCTGGCGCGACCAGCAGAAAAGCCATCGACGAGTACGACCCAGGAATTGAGCCGGCCTTCCATCGCGCTCTTCGACCGCAGAGAAATGCAATCCGTCGCCCTGAGCGATCTGCCCTTGCCCACGATGCGTGAGGGGGAACGGGAAGTAAAGACCAGCCGCGACCAGCGGCAGGCGCTCTGCTACCAGTGCCATGGACCGGATGCCACGCGCATGCTCCACACTGGCGACGATCGCACTCCGGTTGGTGTTCATGAGGGCCTCAGTTGCTTCGCCTGCCACCAAAACCACAGCATGCGCACGCATGCCTCCTGCTCCACTTGCCATCCGCGGTTGTCGAATTGCGGTCTCGACGTGGAGACCATGGACACGACTTTCAAATCCACCCAGAGCCCGCACAACATTCATTTCGTAAAATGCACGGATTGCCATACGAAAGGAATTCCCAAGAAACACAGGACGGACGCGCCCGCTAGCCTCACTTCGTCCGCTGGGTAGTTTGCACCGGGGCGCATGTGAAATCTGGGATCTCATATCTGAGATCCCAAACACGATTCTGGCGGCTGAAGCTGAAGTTCCAACCCTAGCTCCGCCCGGCATCAGCCTGCATTGTCCGCATCGAGCTTTCAGCATATAATCTGTTTCCGGCTCCTCCGGTATTTACAGGACCTGCTCGTAGTCCTACCTGCTATGTATCTGATTTACAGCATGCTCTTCTCGGTGGGTGCGATACTGGCAGCGCCATTTTACTGGTGGCGAAAGGGCCGGTCGCAGAAGCGCTGCTACTGGGCTGAGCGCTTGGGGAACATCCCGTTTCAAGAAACCAATCCCGGCGCGATATGGGTTCATGCCGTCTCCCTCGGCGAAACGCTGGCGGTTGCAGGCTTGGTAAATGCAATGCATCAGGCCTTTCCCGAACGCAAAATCTACCTGAGCCACGTGACACCGGCGGGGCGCGAAGCTGGGGAGAAGCGACTGCCCGCGGTCGCCGGCCGCTTCTACGTTCCGTTGGATTGGCGTTGGGCGGCACGGCGAGCGCTGGCTCGCATACGTCCGTCATTGCTGGTGATCGTCGAAACCGAACTGTGGCCCAATCTCTTGCGCGCCGCTCAGGAAGCGGGCGTGCGCGTGGTCATGGTCAACGCGCGCATGTCAAAGCGGTCGCTGCGCGGTTATCAGTTGGCGCGGCCCTTCATGCGGCGGGTGCTGGCCGACGTGGACGAGATTTGTGCGCAGACGGAAGAAGACGCCGAACGATTCCTCCAGCTCGGAGCCCAGCCTGAGCGCGTCAGGATGGTCGGAAATCTGAAATTTGATGCTCAGCCCCCACAACTCGGCGAGTTTGCTCGAGCCTTGAAAGCCGCGCTCCGGCAAGCTCAGCGTGGGCCGGTTTTGGTGGCCGCAAGCACCATGCCCGGTGAGGAACCGCTGGTGCTTCAGGCCTGGGACTCAACTCAGGCGCGGTACCCAAAAGCACTCCTGATCCTCGCCCCGCGCCATCCCGCCCGCTTCGAGGAGGTCAGCCAGGACTTGGCGCAGTCCCAACGCGGCTTCGTTCGCCGAACCACCTTGGGAGTGGAAGAGCAGGCGCTATCAGGGCAACTGGCCTCTACCTCCATTCTCCTTCTAGACACGATTGGGGAGTTAGCGGGAGTTTTCGAAGTTGCCGACTTGGTCTTCATAGGCGGCAGCCTGGTCCCCACCGGAGGGCATAACTTGCTGGAGGCCGCATACTGGTCAAAGGTGATTGCCTTTGGACCCCACATGGAGAACTTCCGCGAAATCGCCAAGCTATTCCTCGACGCGGGGGCAGCCATCCAGGTCCGTAACCCGGAGGAACTCGCCCACGCCACATGGCTGCTGGAGAACAAGGAGGCTCGAGAAAGCTTGGGCGCGAGCGCACGCCACGTTTTGGAGCAGAACTCTGGCGCAACCGCGCGTACGCTCGAAGGCCTTCGCAAATATCTGGACCGGGATGCAGAAGGCCGCAGGCCGCTCTCCCACGAGGTCAAGTGAACCCTCTTTTGCTGCCACTTTCCGCGGGATTCCGCTTCGGCGTCGCGTTGCGCCACTTTGGCTACAAACGCGGCTGGTTCAAAATCCGCCACCTGGCGCAGCCGGTGGTGAGTGTTGGAAACCTCACCGTCGGTGGAACCGGAAAAACGCCTCTCGTGGCATATATCGCCAACCTCCTTTCGCGCCGTGGCTGGAAGCCCGGGATTCTCACTCGCGGGTACGGCCGCAGGAACAAAGCTGAAATGATCGTCGTCCCGCCGGGGGCAGGCCGTCGAGCGGACCCTAAGGAAACCGGCGACGAGCCTGCGCTTCTGGCCCGCATGCTTCCGCAAGTTCCACTTGTCATCTGCGCTGACCGCTTTCGCGGAGGGCAGACCACGGAAGAGCGCTTTAACGTGGACGTGCATATTCTCGATGACGGTTTCCAGCATCTGGCCCTCGCGCGCGACGTGGACCTGCTGGCGCTCGATTCCACGCAGCCCATTTCCGACCATCACTTGCTCCCCGCCGGCCGCCAGCGTGAACCGCTCTCTGCCCTTCGACGCGCACAGATCGTCGTGCTTACGAGGACGGATTCCGCCGACCCACAACCTCTGCAAGAATTAGTGTTGAAAGTCCATCCTGCCGCCAAGATCTTTCGCAGCCGAACGGAATTGTTAAGATGGACAGACGCTTTGAGTGGCGTGCCCATATCCATTGAGGAAAACTGCCCTCTGAAGGTTGCGGCCTTTTGCGGGATCGGCAATCCGCTGACGTTCTTTGCCGACCTGCACCGTTGGGGATTCCGCCTTGTCGCTGAGGATGCATTTTCCGACTATCACGTATACACTGGCGATGAGATTCAACAGTTGGTGGACCGCGCCCGCAAGAACGGCGCAGCCACTCTATTGACGACGCAAAAGGATGCGGTGAGGTTCTCTCCGGATTGGGCGCCACAACTGCCCATTTGGGCTTGCGAGATTGAGGCGCAGATCCTGAATGCCGAGGAATTCGAAAGAACCCTGCTGAGTTATTTGCACAAGGCGCATTCATGACCGGGATGGCTCGCTTTACAAACGTCCAACGCATACTCGTGCGGTCCACCAATTGGGTGGGCGATGCGGTGATGTCACTTCCCGCTCTGGACGCCTTGCGCGCGCGCTTCCCGCGGGCGGAAATCGTCCTGCTTTCCAAACCCTCGGTCAGCGAAATCTATTGGCATCATCCGGCCGTGAACCGCCAAATCATCTATAAACCTGACAGCGAGCATCGCGGAACGCTGGGCTTTGCAAAGCTCATCCGGGAATTGAAAGCGGAGAACTTTGACGCCGCCCTGCTTTTCCAAAACGCGTTTCAAGCTGCCTGGATGGCTTGGCGGGCGCGCATTCCCTTGCGCATTGGGTACGCGCGCGACGGCCGCAGTTTCCTCCTTCACGCCCCGGTTGAGCCACCCCTCGCGGGCGCCTACGGCCACCAGGTCTATTATTACTTGCAGCTTCTTTTCCGCGCCGGTTTGATTGACAAGCCTCAACCCGTCGAAGAAATCCAGCTTCGCCTCAGCGAGACGGAAAGGAACTGGGCCGCGAAAAAGATCGAGGCGCTGGGATTGAGCGGACCGCGGTTCCTTGTGGGTCTCGCTCCGGGAGCGGCCTTCGGTCCCGCCAAGCGCTGGTTGCCCGCGCGCTTTGGGGGGCTGGCCGACCGCCTGATCGGTGCGTTGAATGCCGATGTGCTAATCTTCGGTTCCGCTGCGGAACGGCCGCTGGCAGAGGAAATCGCCCTGTCCATGAAGCACACACCCGCGATTGTGGCGGGTGAAACTTCCCTACGGCAATTGCTGGCGCTCATGGCTCGGTGCAGATTGATCGTGACGAACGACTCAGGCCCCATGCACCTGGCCGCCGGGCTGGGAATTCCGCTGGTCGCCATTTTCGGCTCCACAGATGAGCGGGCAACGGGGCCGTTGGGAACGCGTGTGCGCATCGTCAAGCGGGGCGTTGAGTGCAGCCCCTGCGGGCGGCGCGTGTGTCCGATTGATTTCCGTTGCATGCACGATATCTCGGTGGAAGAGGTGTTTCGAGCCACCCTGGAACTTGTTAAGCGTTGGAACCTCACCCAGGGCCACTCCTCCTGAGCGCGCGAGAACAAAAGTGGAAACTGCACGCTCCGGGAAGCGGGTCCTTGGGCACTCCGGAATTTACTGAACCACGACCATGACGATTTCAAAGTCCGGCCGTAATACGTTGCTTGCCGTCGTGGAGCGCTTCCCCCGCCAGCGCGTCATCATGCTGGGAGACCTCGTTGCCGACGAATCCGTCTATGGCGAAATCGTGCGCGTCTCGCGCGAAGCGCCGGTGCTGATCCTGAAGGAGCGCGAGAGACAAGTGGCGCCCGGCGGCGGCGGAAACGCGGCGAACAATCTGGCGGCGCTCGGCGCTCACGTCACACCCGTCGGGGTCGTTGGCGATGATGAGTCGGGCGACGCATTGCTTCACTACTTTCGCGAGAGGGAAATTTCCACGCGGAACATCGTTCGCCTGCACAATTATCTGACTCCCACCAAGACGCGCATCCTCGGAGGTTTGTCGCACTGGCAGCGCCAGCAGGTCGTGCGCATTGACCGGGAGCCTGCCGACCCCCTGGCGGCGAAAGTGCGCGCCGGCTTGACACGAGCAGCAGTTGCGTTGCTCGGCTCCTCTACGGGTCTTTTGATTGCCGATTACGGCTACAGCGCTACCGATGCCAAAGAAGTGGATTCCATTCGCCGGCGGGTGCGTCGTCATACGTTTCCCATCACCATCGACTCCCGCTACGACCTCCTGACTTACAAGAACCTGACTGCCGCAACGCCCAACGAACCCGAGGTCGAGGCCGCTTTCGGGCAGACGATCGGAAATGATCTGGAGCAGCTCCATACCCTGGGAAGGAAATTCCTTCGCCGCCAGGGACTTCAGGCGCTGCTAGTTACGCGGGGGCGCGATGGCATGGCCTTGTTTGAGCCCCGCCGCCCTCCCCGCCACCTCTCAATCTACGGGTCGGACCAGGCCGTCGACGTGACTGGGGCAGGTGACACCGTCATCGCTGCATTCACCCTGGCGCTTGCCGCCGGGGCGAGCTTTTTCGAAGCAGCCCTCATTGCCAATTGCGCCGGTGGCATCGTGGTCATGAAGCGCGGCACCGCCACCGTTTCTCTCGCCGAAATCACGGAGGCCATTCGCAACGCATGAGCGCAATCCTGGTCCCGCGTGAAGAAGTGCGCGCCCTTGGCGACCGTCTGCGCCGCGAGGGCCGCCGCATTGCCTTCGCCAACGGCTGTTTTGATGTTCTCCATGTCGGCCACGTGCGCTATCTTGAAGAGGCAAGACACTCGGGCGACGTGCTGGTGGTGGGCGTTAACAGCGATCGCGCCGTTGCCGCATTGAAGGGCGTGGGCCGGCCAATTCTCCCCGCGGAGGGCCGCGCGGAATTGGTGGCGGCGCTTGAATCCGTGGATTACGTCGTGATCTTCGACGCGCTGACGGCAGCGGAGATCCTGCTTGACCTTCTTCCGAACGTGCACTGCAAGGGCACCGACTATTCCGAGCAGACGGTCCCGGAACGTGAAATAGTGAAGAGTTTCGGCGGCGAGGTGCGAATCGTGGGCGACCCCAAGACTCATTCCACGCGGGAACTTCTGGCCGAGATTTCCCGACGCTCGCGAGCGGAATAGCGCCGCCTCCTTCGGCCCCAGAGATTTTTTCAGGTGGGAGGAATGACGGATCCCGCGCAGCGCTTCCTGATCGTTCGTCTCAGCTCGATCGGCGACATCGTTCACGCGCTGCCCGCGGCGACAGCCTTGGCGGAGACCTTCCCGCAAGCTCAGATTCACTGGGTTGTGGAGAAACGGCACGCCTTGCTGCTGGAGGGCAACCCGCACCTTCGCCGCATCGTGGCACTCGATACCTTGGGATGGCGAAAACATTTGACCTCTTCCGCAACCTGGCTGGAGATCCGGAATGGCACGAGCGATCTGCGCCAGACTCTCTACAGCGCGGCACTCGACTTCCAGGGACTGTGGAAGTCTGCGGTGGTTGCGTGGTTGAGCCGCGCTCGAGAACGCATCGGATTCTCCGAGCAGTGGCTGCGCGAGCCCAGCGCGGGGATTCTCTATACCCAACGGGTTTCGCCGCGGGAGCACGTCCACGTCGTACAGGAAAACATGGCCCTGGTCGAACGGCTGGGGGCGCGCGCCGGGCGCTGGCAGTTCCCCTTGCCCTGGAATGATGAAGATGATACCTACGTGGAAACTCTACTCAATGCAATGGATGCCGGAGACTTCATCATCGTCAATCCAGGCGGTGGCTGGCGGTCGAAATGCTGGTCGCCGGAAAACTATGCGGCGCTCATCCGGCAAATGGCAGCCACCCGGACCGAACAAATCCTCCTAACCGGCTCACCCCCGGAAGAGCCGATGATCGACGGAATCCTAAAGGGCGCGGGGGCCAAGCGGGCGCGCTACATTCCCACCACGCTCGTGCAGTTCATCGCTTTGGCAAGACGCGCGCGGCTTTTCATCGGAGGCGATACAGGCCCGCTGCACCTGGCGGCCGCCGTGGGCACACCCATCGTGGGCATTTATGGCCCGACCGACCCGGTGCGAAACGGCCCATTCGCCGCCGATGACATTGCCCTTTCGAACCGCAGGCCCGTCACCCACACGCGCCGCGCGGCAACCCCTGCGTATCTCCCCGGAATTTCCGGCGCCGCGGTTTTGGCGGCAGTGGAAGAACGCCTGGCGAGGGCGCATGGATAGCTCCTACTCCGCTTGGGCAACGCGCTGGCGTGTGCCGATGGGTTTTCTGCTCGGCGTCGCCTACCTGGTCTTCTGCCGGCCCACGTGGAAGCTTTTCCTTGCCGGCGGCGCCTTGGCCGCAGCCGGGGTGGCGCTCCGGGCTTTTGCCGCCGGCCACCTTGTCAAGAACCAGTCCCTCGCCATGAGTGGGCCTTACGCTTACACGCGCAATCCGCTTTATCTTGGAAGCGCCTTGATGGGCGCGGGATTCGCGCTGGCCGGAGGCAATTGGATCCTGGCTCTGGCTTGTGTGATTCTTTTCGTAGGGATCTACTGGCCGGTCATCCGCCGCGAGGAAGAATACTTGCGCCGCGAGTTCGGAGAGGTTTACGATCAGTACGCTCAACGTGTTCCCCTTATCCTCCCGCGCTTTCGCCGCCCTGCGGGTGGTGAGAAGTTTCGGTGGAAGCAGTACCAGAAGAATCATGAGTATGAAGCCCTTCTCGGCTACCTTGCCGTGATGATTTTTCTGGCATTCAGAATCTGGCTCCGCTAGATTGGGCAGGGCTGCCTTTCGAAGGCACTCCGCGTCTAACTGGTTTATGCATATTCCTCGCTCACGCCTGGTTCCTGCGCTCGTTCTGGTGCTCGTACTCATCACGAGTGCCGGGGGGATGGGGCAGAGTGAACCTTTCAAACCCGGCGAGAAGCTCACCTACGATGTGACGTGGACGATCTTCCGGGCAGGCGAAGTTACCGCCACACTGGGAACCGCCAACGAAGGGAACCACGAGGCTTATGAAGTCACCGCCACGGCGCGGTCGGAAGGCTTCGTCCCTCTCCTCTTTTATGTCGACAACGTTTTCCGCGCCACCTCCAGCCCGCAAACTCTCTGCTCCGAGGGCATCGTCAAGAAGGTGAATGAAGGGCATCGGCACAAGGACACGCAGATAGCTTTTGACTACTCGCGGAAAATGGCCATCCTCGATGAGCGCGATCTGAACCAGCCCGATGCGGGACCCAAGCACGACCAATTTGATATTCCTCCTTGTGTCGAAGATGTTGTGACCGCCTTCTACTATCTCCGCCGCCAACACCTGGAGGTCAGCCACACTCTCGAATTGCCGGTGAATGACGGCTCCACAACCCGGCGCGTCATCGTGGAAGTGCAGGCGCGCGAAAAGGTGCAAACCCCGATGGGGACGTTTGACGCTCTCCGGGTGGAGCCCAAAGTTTTTGGCGGCCTACTCAAAAGAAAAGGACGCATGCTCATCTGGTTCAGCGCGGACGACCGGCAACTGCCCCTGCGCATCAAAGCGATGATCTCGGTCGGCTCCATCATCGGCACCTTGCGGTCCGTGAGCTACCCGAAGCCAAACACCCCGCCGGAGAAACGCTGAGGGCCTCCCTGCCCTGCTTCAAGACGACATATTACTTCGCAAAACAATGAACCCATGTACCACCCCCGCCTTGCGCTCCATCGGCCTCCCATCAGGCGAGTCCCAAAATGTTCGATCGCCACTAGCCAAGCAGCGCGGAAATCGGGTATAAGCTAACATTCAGGCCGGAACTCCGGATGCGATGATCGCTGCTCAAGGAACACTGGTCTTCGGGGAAAATGCCAACCGCAGGGTCGACGGGAAAAGCGCACACGATTCGAAGACGATGGGTGAAATCCCTCCACGTGTTGCGCCAAGCTTTGCTGAAATTTCTGGCGGAGGATGCGCTGATGGTTTCGGCCTCGATCGCCTACCACAGCCTGCTGGCCATTTTCCCCCTGCTGCTGTTGTTGCTGGGCGTAAGTGGGATTTACATTCGCCATTTCGAACTGGCGGGCCATCTGTCCGTGGTCCTGCAGCGTTATCTGCCCATCCGGACCGACATCATCATGCAGAATCTCGTCGGCATCTCCGAGGCGTACGGAAAAATCGGGCTCCTTTCGTTTCTGCTTCTGCTGTGGAGTTCCTCGGGAGTGTTCCTGCCCCTGGAAAAAGCTCTCGACCGCGCCTGGGAGGTGGCCGAGGGGCGCGCGTGGTGGCAAAGCCGATTGCTGGCAGTGGAGATGGCCGTGGTGGTGGGCAGCCTGGTCCTGATCGCCGCCGGGTTTGTGGGCGTAGAAATTCTTTTCCGCCAACGGCTGCAAGCCCTGCTGGGGCCATCCATGGATTCCCTCGTGGTATTCCTCTATCATGTGCTGACCGCCCTGAGCTCCTTCGCCATTGCGCTGTTGGCGTTCTTGATCCTTTTCGAGCGGCTTCCCAATCGTCCCATGCGCATACGCCAAGCATTTCCCGGAGCTTTGCTGACTGCTATCCTATGGGAGACCGCCCGCTGGCTTTTCACCATTTTCCTTCCGTTTTTCAATTACCGTCACGTTTACGGATCGATTGGCGTTATGGTGACTCTTATGACCTGGGCATATATATCCTCAGCGGTTATACTTTTCGGAGCCCAGATTTCGCGCGGCCTTTACGGATCCTTGAAAATCAGCGAGATGGCCGCGAATCCCGAGGCCATGCCCGACTCTGTGGAATGGTAGGGCAAGGTCCATCGCCCAGAGGGGGGATCCCCGCTCGCTCCAAGTACCCTCATCGCCGCAGTTCCCTGGACGATTCGCGATCCCCGACCCATGACTCCCTTTGTAGAAAGAGACAAGATTATGAACACGGTGCATCCGATCCTTCGAGCGGCCACGTGCGCGATCATCGCTCTTTCCCTGGCGGCTTCGACTTCCCCGGCATTCGCGTCCGCCCGGGCGGAGCAATTGCGCTGCGAATATCGGGGCAGCCCGCTTGGGATCGACATCCCCGCGCCGCGCCTCAGTTGGATCATGGTGGCGGCAGAAGGCGGTCAGCGCGGGGCCCGGCAGACGGCCTATCGCGTTCTGGTGGCCTCCACGGCTGCCTTGCTGGGGGGGAATCGCGGCGACCTCTGGGATTCGGGCCGTGTGCAATCGGATCAGTCCAATCAACTGGCGTACGCCGGCAAACCTCTGCGATCGTCGCAACAGGTATTTTGGAAGGTTCAAATTTGGGATGAGCGCGAACAACCCTCCCCCTGGAGCAGGCCGGCTTCGTGGACCATGGGAGTGCTCAATGATGCCGATTGGCACGCCGGGTGGATTAGCGCCAAGGAAGCGGTGGCGGAGAGCCAACCCTTTGCTGGGATCCATACTGCGGGCGAAAAACTGCCGCCGCCTTTTGCCACTCCCCCTCCCCGAATATACCCGACCATGTTGTTGCGCCGCGAGTTCGTGGTGAAACCTCGCCTCGCGCGGGCCGTGGTACACCTCTGCGGTCTGGGCCAATACGAGTTGACCCTCAACGGCCGGAGGGTAAGCGAAGATTTGTTGGCGCCCGGATGGACGAAATACGACAAGACCGTGCTGTACGACACCTATGACGTCACCGCCCTGCTGCGGGCCGGGCACAACGCGCTGGGAGTGCTGCTCGGCAACGGGATGTACAACGTCCGCGGCGGCCGCTACACAAAGTTCATCGGCTCGTTTGGAGCTCTTAAAGCCATTGGCGAATTGCGGCTCGAATATGCGGACGGAACGGCGGACGTGGTGGGCACCGATGGGAAGTGGCGAGTTCATCCCGGCCCTGTCACGTTCTCTTGCGTCTATGGCGGCGAAGACTACGATGCGCGGCTCGAGCCGAAGGGATGGAATCAGCCTAGCTTTGCCGATGCGGACTGGAAAGAAGCCGCGGTCGTGAGCGGCCCCGGCGGGAGATTGCGCGGGCTCTCCTGCGCGGCGCCGCCCATTCGTGCCTTCGAAAGTTTGAAGCCCGTCCATGTTCAGCCGCTCCGTGCGGGGATCGCCGTATACGATCTGGGCCAGAACGTATCCCTCATCCCCCGAATCCGCGTGAAAGGACCCGCCGGCGCGGCGGTGCGAATCACCCCGGCGGAACTTTTGAATCCCGACGGAACTATCGACCGCGTTTCCGCCGGCGGCGGCGAGGCCTATTGGCAATACACCTTGGCAGGCAGCACCCAAGAGGAGTGGTTTCCCAAGTTCTTCTACCACGGCAGCCGCTACCTTCAGGTCGAGTGCATCGCGCCGCCCGGCAAGGACCTGCCCGTGGTCGACTCGCTGGAAGGGGTAGTGGTGCATTCCGCTTCCGAGCCTGTCGGCGAATTCTCCTGTTCGAACGAGCTTTTCAACCGCATCCGCACGCTGGTGCGCTGGGCGCAGGTCAGCAACATGATGAGCGTGCTGACCGATTGTCCGCATCGCGAACGCCTGGGCTGGCTGGAACAGTATCATCTGAACGGCCCGTCGCTGCGGTATGAGTTTGACCTGGCGGCACTCTTTACCAAGGGCATGAAAGACATGGCTGATAGCCAAGCGGAAGATGGCTTGGTCCCCGACATCGCCCCCGAATACGTAAAGTTCGATGGGGGTTTTCGCGATTCGCCCGAATGGGGCAGCGCCCTCCTGCTTTGCACCTGGCAGCAGTACGAGTGGACGGGCGATGTGGAATTGCTCCGCCGCCACTATGCAGCCATGCAGAGGTACGTCGACTATCTCGGCAGCCGCTCCCGGGATTTCATCGTTTCTCACGGCCTGGGAGATTGGTACGACCTCGGACCCCAGCCGCCGGGGGTGGCGCAACTCACCCCCGTGCCCCTCACGGCGACCGCGTTCTACTATGCGGACGCGATAGTTCTGGCAAAAGTGGCCCGGGTGATAGGCAATATTGGCGACGCCGCGAGGTATGAAGAATTGGCCGGCCACATTGGCGAAGCCTTCAACCGGCAGTTCTTTGATTCCGCTCGTAGCCAATACGCGCAGGGTTCTCAATCCGCGAACTCGATCCCGCTGGCAATGGGACTTGTCGCGCCCGAGCATCGCGCCGCCGTCTTGAACGCCGTGGTTCAGGACGTGACCCGTCGCGGCAATGCCCTGACCGCGGGCGACGTTGGCTACCGTTACCTGCTGCGGGCACTTGCCGAGGGCGGCCGGTCCGACGTTATCTACGCCATGAACAACCAATCCACACGACCTGGCTATGGGTTCCAGCTCAATAAAGGCGCCACTAGTCTCACGGAGGCTTGGGACGCGGGGCGGGATTCTTCGCAAAACCACTTCATGCTGGGCCACATTATGGAATGGTTCTATCACGATCTGGCCGGGATCGGCATTGACCCCTCCGCGCCGGCCTTCAAGAAGGTCGTAATTAAGCCCGCTACGCCCGGCGATCTCGCCTGGGTGAAGGCCAGCTACAATTCCATTTACGGCAAAATCGAATCGCATTGGACCATCGTGCACGGAAAGTTCACACTCAATGTCGCCATCCCGCCTAATACCTCGGCCGTGGTGTGTGTCCCCGCGAGGGCCGGGGCAGTAGTGACGGAGAGCGGCAAGCCAGCCGCCCAAGCCCTCGGCGTAAAATATCTGCGCTGGGAGAACGGTGCAGCGGTGTACGAGGTCGCCTCCGGTCGGTACAGCTTTTCCGTGGATTGAGATTGGAGGTGCCTGCCCCCCCCTCCTTGTGGCATGGCTACTTCGGCAATGGGTGCTCATGGGCAGGACGACTGTGCGACCCTTTTTTTGTCGAGCTCGATCCAGCCACTTTCTCCTTTCCTTTCAATGACATTCAAGGCTCAAACCGAAAAGTTGATTATTTGTCCCGCGCACGGCGTATGAGCTTCAGCAGCATATTGGTGACCCGCAGGACTTCCCGAAAGTACGAATCTTCCATTCTCCGCAGAAGCAACGTGTTGCGGTCTTTGCCAGCGATTTCCGCCGCGCGTTCGTAGGGTGACGGACCCACGAGGGATTTCTTCAGGGTGGCCGTGCGCCGCGGATTAAGTCGCTCGGTCATAAAGGCCAGTTTCCGGACCGCTTGGCCGATGGCTTCGGCATGGCAATATCCGCGATCCGCCAGAACATAATCTCCGGGAGCAAAAGTAAATGGATAATGTGTCTCGCCATGACCTTTGCCCTCCACCGGGATGATTTTGATGTAATTACATTCCCAGGAGGGTCAGCGCAAGCTGCAATGAACTCGCCATCGACTACCAGTTTTGCCAGGTTCGCTCACTCAACTGGCATTGATAAGGTGCAAGTTGGACGGACCGGAAGGGGGCGAGGACAAGGCCCGCTCCGCAAACAGCGAACAGCAAAGCTGGCGTGGCCAAACCCTGCTCTTGCGCAATCTTTTCAAAAAGGCCACATCCGACAGATCGGCCAGTTGCGCGTTCTTGGCGCGAACAATGGTTTCGCGCAGAGAAAAACCGCAACCCAGATGCATCAACAAAACGCGCAGATAGCATGCTTCCGATTTATCCTAGGGGAGTCCCCGAAGCGCGCCGGAAGTTTCCGACTGCATTCTCCAATCCGCTGGAAAGAAGGACATCAGCACTTCCCAATCTTCAGCCAGACCATTGGAGTAATCGTCTTCCATGCTGCAAACCTCTTGCATAATAACCGAGACTGTCAATAAACAAGTTAGCCCTTATGGGCACGAGGCCGGCCCCTACGTCTACCTGGTGATCGAGTTGCGCGAGGTGGAAAATTACAAGCCGGCGTGGCGCGGACGTACAGCCCATGTCCGCGCCATGCTTGCTATAATGTAACTCGACAAATCGATGCGGCGGGCTGGCGGGGCGGAACGATTCGTGCGATGCCGCGCAAGGCCCGAAAATCCTGACAAAGGTGAAAACGATGCACACCCTAAGGCCCATTATGGCTGAGTTGAGCAGCATCGGCAGTGAGAAGACTCGCAGCACCTATGTGCGTCACTGCGTCGCCGCCGACCGAACGTTTGGGGTGAGCATGGCGGGGCTCAAGGCGATGGCAAGAACCCTTCGGGGCAACAGGCTCTGGCCTGCCAGCTTTACGAGACCGGGAACATGGATGCCATGTACCTTGCCGGCCTGGTGGCAGACGGGTCGCAGTTGAATGAGAAACAGTTGCAGGCGTGGGCCGAGGGCGCAGCCGGCATGCGCATGATTTCCGAATACATCGTCCCTTGGGTGACGGTTGAGAATTCCCAAGCGCGGGACCTGGCGATCGAGTGGGTTAAGTCCAAGAAGGAACACGTCGCGACCTCCGGCTGGTGTACTTACGCCGGACTCGTCGCCACCAAGGCGGACGCGAGCCTGGACCTCACGGAAATCGAACAGTTGCTTGGGACCGTTGTCAAGGAAATCAGCAAAGCGCAAAACCGGGTTCGATACACGATGAATGGATTCGTAATTGCCGTTGGAACCTATGTGAAGCCCTTGCTGAAACAAGCGAAGGCGGCAGCAAAGCAGATTGGCGCCGTCTCCGTGGAAATGGGCGACACGGCTTGTAAGGTGCCGCTGGCCACTGCCTCCATCGCCAAAATCGAGGTCGCCGGCCGCGTGGGTCAGAAACGAAAAACCATCCGCTGCTAGCATAGCGCATCGCAAATCCCGGCCCATCGGGTTCGAAGGAACGTTGATGTGGCACCGCCGCTGTCCGTGGAGCGTCCCGCTCCCGCCAAGAATGCGCGGACAGGATGTCCACGTGCCGGAAATCGTGAAAATAAATCGGCGCGAATTTCCTGCCGGTTGGAAATTTGCAGGTATCCGGCCTGACTCTGGTCGCCAACGTGTTAGCCTACAGGATGGAGGGCAGCCTCGGGGTGAAATCACGCAGTGGGACAGGTGTCAGGTGATTAGTGCTGGGAGCGCGGGCATCCTGCCCGGCTCTGGCGCCGACGCTACAATGTCCCCCAGCATGCCACGATGTGCTAGAAATGAAACGGATTAGTGGTGGAAGATGGAAATCTTGATAAAATCGATGTCATTGAAATTAAATAAGTTAATGAATTCGCCATTCCAAGGCAGCGAAAAAACGGGATATATCAAAAATGAAGGTATATCCCGTGATGTTATTGAAAACAAATGGAGAAAGTATTTCCGATAACCGGCATCCCCTGATGTTGATGAAAATAAAGGACCTATGGTCTGGATGCCACGATGTTGATGATGATAAAGGCGGTTATTGAAAAACAAGAATGACGGGTGATGAGTTCCAAGTGACAAGCAAAGGCGGAATCAGAGGGCGGAACGACGGGCCCCAGACACTGGAGGGTCGCGCCCCCGCCAAGAACGGGCGTGCAGGATGCCCACGCACAACCGGGGGGACACCCACGCTACGTTGGCCTATTCACTTTTGTGTCGCACACTACCGACTGGTTCCATCGTGGTCTTGCGACTCCGGCAGGGATATAATGCCGCGCGGGGTTTGGGTCCGAGCGGGATAGATTATGCACGAGGCGATTTTTCGCCGCACCCGCAAGAGAAGCAGGGTTCGCCTTCAAGTAAAAGGATCACGTATGCCCAAATACGTTTTGGCGTTGGACCAGGGAACCACGAGTTCGCGGGCCATTCTGTTTGACCATGAGGGTCACCCGCGCTTTGCCGCGAGCCAGGAATTCAAGCAGTATTATCCGCAGCCGGGCTGGGTGGAACATGATGCGACAGAAATATGGCAGTCGCAGCGGTCGGTGGCGGAGAAAGTTCTCAGGGAAGCCCATACAGGCCCCGAGGATTTGGCCGCGATCGGCATCACCAATCAGCGTGAAACGGTGCTGCTATGGGATCGGGCGACGGGAGAGCCTTTGCACAATGCGATCGTGTGGCAATGCCGGCGGACAGCGGCGCTTTGTGATCGCATCCGCGCCGAGGGCTTCGACCACATCATCCGGGAAAAAACGGGTCTTGTAACCGACGCGTACTTTTCCGGAACCAAAATCGCGTGGCTGCTGGAGAACGTCCCTGGCGCGCGCGAAAGGGCGCAACGCGGCGAACTTGCCTGCGGAAACATTGACACATGGCTCGTCTCGCAGCTCACGGGCGGGCGCGTGCATGCCACAGACGTTTCCAATGCCTCGCGCACCATGCTCTTCAACCTGCACACGCTCGCATGGGACCAGCAAATCCTGAACTACTTTGCCATTCCGCCATCTCTCCTACCGGAAGTGAAACCATCGAGCGCCATCTTCGGCGACACGTCCCTGTTCGGCGCACCCGTACCCATCGCCGGCGTCGTGGGGGACCAACAGGCTTCCCTCTTCGGGCAGCAATGTTTCCGGAACGGTATGGTGAAGAATACATACGGTACGGGATGCTTTTTGCTGATGAATACCGGAACGGAGATTCCACGCTCAGAATCGGGCCTCTTGGGAACAGTGGCCTGGGGAAGGGAAGGCCGTACCGAATACGCGCTCGAGGGCAGCGTCTTCATTGCCGGAGCGGCTATTCAATGGCTACGCGATGAAATGAAGCTTCTCAATGACGCCGCGGAAAGCGAAGCCTTGGCGCGCTCGGTGCCTGACACCCACGGAGTTTACCTGGTTCCTGCCTTCGTGGGCCTGGGGGCCCCGCATTGGGACGCTTACGCGCGCGGCACCATTACCGGCATTACGCGCGGGGCCAATCGAGCGCACCTGGTGCGCGCGGCGTTGGAGTCCATTGCCTATCAGACGCGCGGAGTGGTGGACGCCATGGCACGCGACTCCGGCCTGCGCCCGGAGGTTCTGCGGGTGGATGGCGGCGCCGCACGCAACGATTTTCTCTGCCAGTTCCAGGCGGATATTCTGGGAATCCCCGTGGAACGCCCGGAAACAACGGAATCCACAGCACTCGGGGCCGCTTACCTGGCAGGCCTCGCCACGGGATTCTGGCAGGATGAGCGGGAACTTGCCGCCCATCTTCGGTTGGGCCATCGCTTCGAGCCGTGCATGGACATTGCCCGTCGCGAGGAATTGTACACCGGCTGGGAACGCGCGGTGGAACGCGCCAAGGGTTGGGCGAAGTAGGGCCCTCGGCGGTCAAATCCCGCCGACGTGAGTCCGGGACCGAAGCAGGAACGTAAGGCGGCAGGGCTACAAGAAAATGCGACTTTCGGTTTGCCGAAATCGAGAGGATGAGACAAATGGAATCAACGATCAAGTGCGGCAAACACCTTGCCGAGCACACGGATATTTCTGGTTCCCAATTTCACGATGTGAACCTGTCGGGGGCTGATTTCAACAATGTGAACCTGAGCAAAGCAAGATTCCATGACATCAACCTGAGTGACATCGAAGTTTCGGCCGTTCAGATAGGGGGTGCGACGTTCAAGCATATCGGCCCACCCCCGGATAAGGACGGCAAACAGGCTCGGCAGAGACCGGTAACGTTTGAAGAAGCCATGTTGTGCGACGCCACCTTTCGCAACGTGGACTTATCGAATGTCAAGATCATCGATTGCAACATTCAGGGAATGACCATTGATGGTGTTCTGGCGACCGATTTACTGAAGGAGTATAAAAAAAGACCTGGTTAGAGTGTTCCACCCCCGAGTCAAGAAACCAATCAGACGACAGGAAACCAGAGGGTACGAAGGGCATCATTCGACCGTGTGGATTGTTGGTAAAATCACCGATGGGAGAGGAAAGGGTAAGGAGTCGATGCTGGTCGAAAAACGCTCCAACCAGGAAAGCGGGTGGGTCAAACTATGACGGAACTCTTAGAGGAAATTTCTCAGCAGCCTGCGGCGCTTTCCGGATTGCGGAAATTCTACGCCAGTCCGGGGGCGATCCCAGCGAAGGGATTGCGGAGACTGGGGCCGCAGTGGCCGCCGACGGTGGTATTCACCGGAATGGGCTCGTCTCTTTTTGCCGCGTACCCGGCACAGGTCTATTTGACGGATCAGGGTGTCCGCGCCCTGGTGTGGGAAACCGCTGAGCTGGTGCATCACCATCTGAAGGTCTTGCGACCCGACACGTTGCTGGTGGTGGTCTCGCAATCGGGTGAAACCGCCGAGGTGCTGCGGTTGCTCGACAGTTTGCCTGCGAAGGCTCACGTTCTGGCGGTGACGAATGTGGAAGCCAGCCCCCTGGCAAAACGCGCGAACCTGCTTCTGCCCCTCATGGCGGGCGAACAAGTTGCGGTTAGCACGAAGACCTACACCTGCTCGGTGGCCGTGCTCATGTACTTGGCCTTTGCGATCGCGGGCCATGCGCCCGGTCCTCTTACCCGCGAAGTGATGCAGGCCGTGGAGGCCCAGGAGAACATTCTGGATCGCCGCGGTGACCTGATCCCACCCATCGTGGAGTTCTTCAATCGGCCCCCCTATGTGGCGCTGATGTCCCGCGGTGCGGACCTCGCAACCGCTTACCAGGGAGCGCTGATGCTGAAGGAGGTGGCGCGACTGGCGGCCGAACCCATCAGCGCGGCACAGTTCCGCCACGGACCGATGGAGATCATCCATCCCAACCATCGCTACATCATTTTTGCTCGCCAGGGAAAGACCGGGAAACTGCTCCTGAAACTCGCCCGCGACATCCGGAAATCGAGCGGGCGGGTGCTCCTCTTCACTGATATGCCCTTTGACGACCTCATGAACGTGCGATGGGTGCGGGTGGACCCTCTACGGTTGGGATTAGGGACCCTTGTGGACAACCTTTACATCCAACTGCTGGCGCACGAGGCGGCGTTGCGAGCGGGATTACAACCGGGGAAATTTGAAATTGCGGAAAACGTGACGCGCGAGGAGTAAGATCATTGCATTGTATGAGTTACTCGGTGGACAGGACCGCCAATGGAAAGCGATTTCTGGAGCATTTTCGCTTGCCGCGAGCGGACACACATCTGCGGTGCGCGGGTGAGATGCTTCACGCCGAAGCTTACGCCGATGGCCCACCTTGCCGAGAGGCTGCCCCTCGGCAAGGTGAACACGGCCGAGATTTTGAAGACGAAGCCCTTAATTTCGCGAGCGCAGTTCCTGGCAGGTGACACAGTACCGTGCCCAGGGGATAGCCTTGAGGCGATTGGGGGAAATATCTTCGCCACACGCTTCGCACACGCCGTAAGTCCCACCGGCACAACGCGCAAGCGCTCTCTCAATTTCTTTCAATGTTCGGCTGCGCAGATTGGCAGTAAGCACCGTCACGTCCTGCTCAACGGTCCTGACGGCGAACTCTACCGCGTCAGGGGACTGCACACTGGCAGAAAGGGCCTCGGGTTCACTCCGTGTGGAAGCCAGAATCTCATCGCGCTTCTTCAACAAGAGACTTCGATACGTCTTTTTTGGAGCTTTCACAACTGTACGCATACTCGTCCGTCCTTCACAAATCGTTCTAGGAGAACCTCTCAGTTTAAGGTCTGCCCGTGGATTCGGATGTTCCAGATGATACCAAGGTTGCACATTTTTTTGAAGTTTTTTTGTAATTTTGTATGGCCTTATTTTTCAATATTTTACGGGTGATGATCGCTATGCTGTAATCCCGGCTGGAAGTTTGGCTTGAGGATTGGCCATCGGAGTTAATCCTATGACGACACGTGCGGATATGCTGAATCAGGTCCAAAAGGCCCTTCAAAGACCCAATTCCGGTTCCCCTGGCACACCCCTGCCTCCCATCGACTTAACAGGGGTTATGCCGCCTTTGGTGCCGGAAGACTATCTTTCAAAATTCGAGGCTGAATGGGAAAAAGTTGGGGGTGTCGCTTATCGCGTGACGACCATGGATGAGCTGGAGGCTGTCTTCGAAAAGATCCTCGTCTTGGCGGAAACCCAAGCCGTGGTGCTTTCCAGGAACCCTTTGTTGGCCAAATTGGGCATCCCCGAGCGGCTCACCAAGCTCGATAAGTTTATAACCACCTGGGCAACAGGACCGGGGGTTGCGGGAACGGATTCCTTGTCCGACTTCACCAAAGCCAGTTTCGAAGCCGGGTCGGGCATTACCGGCGTCGATTTCGTGCTGGCGGAAAGTGGTACCCTGGTGCTGAGCAGCGCTACGGAAGGAGTCCAGGTGGCCTCCCTCGCACCCCCCATTCATGTTGCTCTCTACCGGCGGAGCCAACTCGTCGGCTCACTCGATGAAGTCCTGGGCAAGCTCCCGATTTCGAACTCTCAGAGCCACCCCCCCGCTGGCCGCTCGGTGGTGTTCATTACCGGCACCAGCCGGACGGCAGACATTGAACAAATCCTGATTCGCGGCGTGCACGGCCCTCGCGAAGTTCACGCCATCCTGGTGGAGGATAGCTGCTTGAAGGCCGTATGGACTTCCGACTCGCAAGGCGGTCTATCGAAGATGTTATAGCGGGGACCCTTAGAGCATGCCCTGAGCGGCTGCGAAGGGTCGGCATTTACGCGAGTGCCCGAGAGGAAATCCATTGAAACAAGTTTCCTATTGCCTCTTTGAAACGCCCCTGGGTAGATGCGGGATCGCCTGGAGTGAAGGCCAGGCTTACGGCACCGGTTATGCGGTGACTCTATTCCAACTCCCAGAAGCGACTACAGAGTTGACCGAATCGAGGATTGCGCTCAGCTCTGGGGCAAGCGAACCGAGTTTCCCCCCGCCACAGATTGCCGAGGTCATTAACAGAGTGTGCAAGCATCTCCAAGGCGAACTACAGGACTTTCGTGACATCACTGTGGATTTGGAGGGGGCTGGCCCGTTTGTGCAGAGGGTCTGCGAAGCCGCCCGCGAAATCCCGGTAGGGAAAACGGTTACCTACGCCGACCTTGCCAACACCCTGGGCCTCCCCACCGGAGCCCGAGCGGTTGGAGGCGCTCTGGGCAAGAACCCCATCCCACTGATCATTCCTTGCCATCGAGTTCTTGCCGCCGCCGGCAAACCCGGAGGCTTCTCCGCGTATGGGGGGCGGATCACAAAGGCGAAACTGCTTGCGATCGAAGGCGCCGTGGTCAATCTGTGTTTGGATTTTGGCGCGGAGAAGGAAATTACGAATTAGGAATTACGAATTACGAATTATCACTTCTCTAATTAGTACTCATAAATACTTTAGCCTCCAGGGATGTAAAACGATGAAGAGCGACAACGTCATCGAAAGCAAGAGTTATGCGTTCGCTGTGCGAATCGTGAGGCTCTACCAGCACCTGTGTCTGGAAAAGAAGGAATACGTATTGTCCAAGTAGGTCTTGCGGTGCGGGACAAGCATCGGCGCCAATGTCGAAGAGGCCATCGGAGGACAGTCACGAGCCGACTTTGTTTCAAAAATGTCCATTGCCTACAAAGAGGCTCGTGAAACTTCCTATTGGCTTCGTCTTCTGAAGGATACGGATTATCTGACGCCATCCCAATTCAGCAACATACATTCCGATGCCGAAGAACTTTGTCGCATCATCGCATCCATCCAAAAGAGCGTTAAAACTGCGAGGCAATGACGAATTACGAATTAAGAATTACCGTACTGCGAATTCGTAATTCTTAATTCGTAATTCGTAATTTCTGACTTACCGCTTGAACGGTCGAGACGAGAGGATTTTGCCGCCTTCTTCGATAGTGTACGTGTTGTTGGCCTTTAGATTCTTGAGTATGTCGTGTTGGCCGCTGGGCCAGACAATTTCGACGGACGCCGCCTCTGTTAGTTGCCCCAAGCCAAAAGTCAGGGTCAATTCGCTCTGGGAGCAGTAGCTCGATCCGGAGTGGACGGTCTGCCAGTTATCTCCCGCGCCCGAGTGGACATGCACTTCCGCGCCAATCCCGTCGCGGTTCGCGCGTGTGCCGACGGCCTTGATGCGGATGGCGTTGTTGCGGCTGCCGCCGGCGTTGTGAAAAAGGTACGCGGGGCCACCATTTGTAGTCAGCAGGACATCAGGCGCACCGTCGTTATCGATGTCCGCGTGGGCCGCGCCGCGCGCCACGAACTTCCGCGTAAAACCCAGCGCCTTGCCGGTTTCCTGAAACCGGTCATTGCCTTCGTTATGGAATACCAGAGGTAGCTGTGTGTACGCCACCTGCGGCTGGATGCGATTGATGTCGGGCTCGATGTGGCCGTTGGCGACGAAGATATCCTCGCGCCCATCGAGGTCGTAATCAAAAAAGAAGATGCCGAATGAGAGTGAGAGCAGGCTGGCTCGCCCCAGGCTGGATGAAGGTGCGATGTCGATAAAGAAACGGTTCCCCTCGTTGTGGTAGAGACCGAGCATCTGGTTGGAAAAATTGCCAATCGCCAGGCTGGGATATCCGGAGTGGTCGAAATCCACCGAGTCGATGCCCATCGCCCCGCGCGCGATACCGTCTTCGCTGAAGGCGATGCCCGCCTGCACGGCTTGCTCGGTGAAGGTACCATTACGGTTGTTATGGTAGAGCTTGTTGCGTTCGGTGTCGTTCGCGACAGCAAAGTCAGGCCAGCCGTCGCGGTCATAGTCAATCACCGCCACGCCCAGCGACTTACTGGTGGGGTCGTAGATGCCCGCCTTTTGGGTGACATCCTCAAAACGCCCGTTGCCCAGATTGTGGAAGAGGCGGCAAGTGTCGCCCTTGTAAGCTTCCGGCGTGCAGTAGGATTTGTGGTGCCCGTCGAGCGTGCAGTAGAGGTCGTCCTGCTCCTGCCACTTCACGTAGTTGGTCACAAAGAGATCGAGCTTGCCGTCCTTGTCGTAATCCACCCAGGCGGCACTGGCGCCAAAGCCCGCGTTGTTGACGCCTGCCGATTGCGTCACGTCCTTGAAGTGGCCGTGCTCGTTGTGGAAAAGGCGCGCTTCGCCGAGGCCGGACACATAAAGATCGTCCCACCCGTCGTTGTCGTAATCGCCTACCGCAACACCCATGCCGTACATTTCCACGTCCAGCCCCGCCTTCGCGGTGACGTCCGTGAACGTGCCGTTGCCGTTGTTGTGGTAAAGCTTCAAAGTCGTGCGCCGCAACTTTTGGCCGGGAAAGTCCGCGCCGTTGATCAGCAGAATGTCAGGGTTCCCGTCGTTGTCGTAGTCAATAAAGGCGCAGCCTGCCCCCATGGTTTCCGGCAGAAACTTCTTGCCAAACGCGCCGGTATAATGAACAAAGTTAATTCCAGCTTGCTGCGTGATGTCAACAAAGTGGATGCCGGCGTCGGGGGCAGTCGCGGGACTCACCGCCATAGACGCATGTGCAATCCGAAACACCGCCAGGAGAAGTCCAATGGAAACCATCAACCCAATGGCCAACATGCGGGGCGAGGGGGAGGGCGAGGAACGGTTAAAGGTCATAGGTGTTGAAGTTATCTTCCTGGGACCGTACCCTGAGCTAAACTTTCACGTCCCGCTGGCAGCTTACTGCCTTCTGCGTACTGCCTACTGCCCTTTGCTTTCTGCCATCCGCCTTCTGCATACCGCTTTCTGCCTTCCGCCTTCCCCAGCGCTGCCGACACGTGCTCGTGCACTGGCTGCGCTTCGTTATTGTCATCGGGGTGCGTAAGCTTGTAGGGGCCGGTAATGGCGAGCGAGGATTCATCCGCCTTGAACCGCATATAGAGTTTCTCTTCGCGGGTCGCGAGGTCGTCGTTATTCAGGCCGCGATAACAGAGCATGAGATTGTAATGGGCTTCCAGGTCTTCGGGATCGACGGCGAGCGTCTTTTCCAGTTCTCCCACTGCATCGCGGTACTTGCGTTGATGGAAGAGCATGCGGCCCATCTGGTTACGCACCACGCGGTCGCGCGGGTATTGCGCAGCGGCCTTCGCGAACTCATCGAAGGCTTCGTGATACTGGCCGTCTGCCTTGAAGGCGAGTCCGCGAAAATAGTGGGCGCTTGCCAAATGGGGATTTACGGCGAGGGCTTTATCGAGAACCGGCTTGGCGGCATCGATGTTGCCTTCCTGAATGCGGGCGCGCGCGATGTTCACCCATCCGTCGGCGTACTGGGGATCAAGCTTCGTCACGTTCTCGAAAGCCCTCTCCGCGCCCTTCAAATCTCCCTGCAACAGCAGGCCAATGCCATAGTCATTCCATCGCTCACGGTCTTTAGGATCGAACGCCAGGTTTTCCGCAAAGAGTGATGCGGTTTTAGCCCCCACCGGAATCGTGACGGCGTTTTGGCTCATAACCACCGTAGGGACATCGGGAATCTGCCGGGGTTTGGCAGAGACATCCACTAGATTGCCTTGGAAAACCCAGTGTCCGTCGTCATGGTCCTTGGCGACATCGGGGTGGGGATCGGCAGGATCGCGGATGCCCGCAAAGGACCACTGGGTGTTCCACCAGGAAAACTTGCGATAGTTGAGTTTGGCAGTCAGCGTAATGGACTCGCCGCAATCCTCGGGAATCTTCAACCGGTAGTGAACGGTATCGGCCGCACCGGGGGGAATCAGGCGCGCGTACATGGTGGCGCGCGTCGACCACGCGTTGCGTTTGTTAATGGGATTACCGTGCGCATCCAGTTGCAGGGAGCGATAGTAATGCGCGCCGGGATCCACGGGCCCGCGGCCGTTGCCCGCAGCTTCGCCGCTCCAGAAAATAATGTGGCCGTGATTATCGCGTGCATCCAGTTCCACCCAGCAATCGAAAGCATCCACGGTCCCGCCCGGGAAGAAGTGGCCGAGCTTGCGCGTGCGCACCACCACCTCGACGCGCACCGTGTCGCCGCGGCGTACTCTGGCCGGAACCCGCCCCAGCGGGGCGATGAGCGGGGCGACCGGCAAGGCGCTTCCGCCCGCACCCGTCAATCCCGACGAGGATTCTTCACCGACGGCGAAGGTGCTGGAAAGCTGCGGTGCCTCCCCCCGCCGCGCCGAGGGAACTTCTTCCGCGCTTTCCACGGGCTCCTGCGCCAGGGCGAAGATATCGACAGTCACCACCCCCTTCAGGAACTTTTCGACGGCGGCCACTTGGTCCTGGTCGCCGTAGGAAGTTGGCACCGCGGTGTTGGCGGCGGCAAATCGATGCGAGTGGACGAAACCGTGGAGGTTCCCGAAATCCTGCGAAGGCACTGTCGGCATGTGGCAGTCGGCGCACTGTTGCGGCTTGGGCGGATAATAAAACGAACGCGCGCCCTGGCCGGAAACACCGCTTGCCTGCCAGTTATCGTAGTCGTTGAAGCCGCGGATCCAGCGGTAGTTGTTGACGGGAACGTCCAGGTGAACCTTATGGCAGGCCGAACAAAACTGCGGCACCTGCTGCGGATCCGTGTGAAATGGCTTCAGGAATACATTGCGGTGCGGCTTGGGATTGAGTTTGATGGCGAAACTGGCGAGCGCCTGCAAGTAGGGATTCTTGCTCGAGGCAAGGCGGTCGAGAACCGGGTACTCGATCACATAGTTGCCCTGCCCCATTGTGCTTTTCACCTGGGTGATGGCGTGGCACGACATGCAGCCAAGGCCGGCTTGTCCCTCCGGGGTGTGCTCAATCTCGCGTATCGGGTGCTTCTGCATCATGCCAGTAAACATCAGGGCGTGATCGTGGCACCCCCCGCACCAGAGCGAAGGCTTAATGCCATTGGTGTCCTGCATGTACTCGATGGATTTGCGATACCACTGGTTGTTGAACGACGCCATGTGGTGCATCGAACTCTGCCATTGGTTATAGATGTCGGTGTGGCAGGGCTTGCAGGATTCAGAATTCAGGAAGAACTCCGCCTTTATCGTCTTGCCATCGGCGGTCTGCGCGGAACTGGGAAAGGCCAGGCTGCCCGCTCCCCCGCCTTCCTTCTCCATGCTCAACGGCGCAGTGGGGGGGTTGTGGATGATGTACTGTTGGTTGGGAACCGCACGCTGGTAAATTACCACCACCGTGTAGAATGCTGCGGCGAAAGTCATCACCCCGGCGCTCCAGCGCCATGTCCGCCACAAGGCCGCCCCGGCGCCCTCAGCTTGTGCGCGCGCGTGCAGAATCACCAACACCAGAAATAACCCGGTGACTGAAGCTGCCACATGGGCGTAAAGCGCCATGCTGTGCGGCCGCGTCATTCCGACAAGGAGAAGGTAAATGCCGAATCCAGCAGCGACCGCAAGGAACAATCCGGTGATGACGCCGGCTGACCCCGCCAGAAGCTCACGGCGGCGCAGAATAGATGTCACCAGGAGAATTCCGGCGAGGATCCCAAGCAAGGGATGGAGCAAAGAGTTGGCCACATAAAAAAGCGAAGGGTCGCCGAACGCCGCCAGATAGGCGCTATTCGCGACCAGAAAGAGGCCGAAGATGAGGAGCCATTTGGCAGCGCTCGAAAGGCGTGGTGGGTTATTTTCCATCAGGTTGAACTTGAAAGCCCTGCGTGCAAATCCTGCGCCGCCGTGAAATCAAAGCACGGCTGCCTCTGCCAGCGGGTCAATTATCGCCCTGTATAGTTTCAGGTGTGCAGGTCGTTTACAGAACATTTTCTTATACTACCGAGCCCATTTTTTCCAATGATGGGAGGATGGCTCAGAATCCAACCCCTGGGGGGTTGGCAGATTATCGGGGGGGGGCGCTACCGTGGGTTTCAGCTCTCGCCCGTCCGAGAATGCACAGCGGAGCGCCTCTGAATTCAACCCAAACGCCTGACACCGGGCACCTGACACCTAATTCTGCGTCTCAGCGCCTCGGCGGTGAAGCATGTGCAGCCCCCATTCCCTTCAGGTGTTTACGAACCTGCTCCGCATCAGGGGCATTGGGGGCGAGGAGGAGGTAGGCCTCAAACTCCTGGCGGGCGCGAATGAATTCGCCCAGGGCTTCCAGCGTCAAGGCGAGGTTGTAATGGGCATTGGGGAAGTTCGGCTGCAGGCGGATGGCTTCCTCGTATTGGTGCCTGGCGCCGTCCGCATCTTTCTTGGCCATCAAGGCGTCGGCCAAGCCCGCGTGCGCGCCGGAATCCTGTGGCCGATCCTTCAAGTAGTCACGATAGTCGGAAATGGCTTCGTCCAGTTTGCCCTGCTGGCTCAGGGCATTGGCCAGGGCCAGGCGGGCATCGGCATAATCGGGCTTGTTGAGCAAGGCCTGCTGATATTCCTTGACCGCGTCGTCCACCTTGCCGAGGTGGACCCAGTTATTGCCCAGGTCGAAATGCGCCTCGGGAAGATTGGGAGTAATGCGCAGGACCGCCTGCGCTTCGGCGGCGGCTCCCGCAAAGTCGCCCTGGAGAGCCAGCGCTCGTGAGAGATTCAAGTGGGCTTCCGCCCAATCGGGTCGCCCCTTCACGACGGCGCGAAAAGCAACTGCCGCGCTTTCCCAATCCCCTGTCTGGCTGAGGGCTAGCCCCAGGGCCTCCTCGGTTTGCAGGTCTTCTTGTGCCGTGAGACTGGCGCGATAGGCAGCGGCAGCCCCCTTGAAATCACCCTTAGCATAAAGGTTTTTTCCAAGGTCGCGTTGATAGGTGGCGTTCGTGGGATTCAGGCGCACGGCATCCTGATCCTCGGCGGCCGCGCCCACGGTGTCGCCATTGGCGCGCAAAGCCGCCGCCAGGCTCTCGTGCAAACTCGGATCGTCGGGGCGCAGCCGCAAGGCATCACGGTAGGTGGGCACGGCCAAGGCAAAGTTTTTCTCCTGGGCCAGCAAATCGCCCAAGGCCACCAAGGCTTCGGCGTAGTCGTGCCGCAATTGCAAAGCCTGCTCAAGCTGGGTTTGCGCCGCCGGCGGGTTCCCCATCGCCTCCAGGACCAGCGCAATGCGAAAATGAAATTCCGGGCTCTGCGGCTGAATCTGCAACGCCACCTGATATTCTGCGAACGACTTATCCAGGTCACCGGCGGACTGGTAGGCGTTGGCGAGGTGAGCATGGGCATCGGCGTCGTCGGGCCGCAGACGCACTTCCTCGCGGTATTCCTGCACGAAGCCTGCAACGTCGCCGGAAGATTGAAGCGCTTCCGCCAGGTTGCGGTGATAGTCGGCCTCATTGGGAGAAAGGACGACGGCCTGGCGCAGTTCTCGGATGGACTCCACCAAGTCGCCGGTCTTGCGCAGGACGAGCCCCAGCGACTCATGTAGCGCGGGATCGCCGGGCTTCAAGCGCACCGCCTCGTGATATTCGCTGACTGCCGCAGGATGGTCGCTGATGGATAGGTAAGCGGCGGCAAGCTCAGCGTGAGCCGCGGTGTAGTCCGGGCGCAGCCGGATCACGCGGCGGAACTCTTCGATGGATCCCCCATAATCACCGGCGTCGCGCAAAGTGAGCGCCAGGGCATAACGATAGTCGGCCTGATTGGGGTGCAGTTGCACGGCCAGCCGGTACTCCTCGATGGCGTGACTGTAATCCTCGGTGGCGCGCAGGGCCGCAGCCAGGCTCATGTGGATTTCCGGGTCATTGGGGCGAAGGCGAGCAGCGGCGCGATACTCGTTGACGCCGCCGGCAAAATCACCGGCCTGGGTCAGTGCGGCGGCAAGGCCGGCATGGGCGTCGGGATTATTGGCGTCCAACTCGATGGCCTGGCGATACTCCGCGCCCGCCCCTTTGGCATCCCCGGATTGGAGCAGCGCGCTGGCCAGTCCTGTGTGAACTTCCGAGTCGCGCGGCGCCATCGCTAGCGCTGTACGGTACTCCTCGGCGGCCTCGCTGAACTTCCGATCGAGCGACAGCGCACTGGCCAGGCTCAGATGCGCATCGGCGTTGTTGGGATGGTCCTGGATTTCGGCGCGGAAATCGATGATGGCCTCGGGAATCTGCCCTTCGGCTTCCTCGAGTGCACCGAGGTTCATATGGACGCCGGGAAAGTTCGGTCGCAGCCGCAGCACTTCCCGATACTCTCTTAGGGCTTCGTTGGTTTTTTGCTCGGCGGCAAAAGCACTTCCGAGATTGTAATGCGCTTCCACATAGCCTGGCCTCAGGGCGAGGGCCTGCTGGAAAGCGGCAATTGCCTGGTCCCACTTGCTTAGACGCGCAGCCTCATTGCCTTGCCGGAAGAAATCCTGCGCGGTGGGTGTTGTGGACTCCGCGGGAACGGCCGGAATTTTCGTTGTGGATTGGGGCGCAGGAGCTTGCGCAGCCGCCGGGCGAGGTTCCAGCAACAAAATGGCGGCGCCAGCGGCCAACAGAAGAAGGGCGTATCCCTTTTCCCTGTTCAGCGTGGCCGTCCGCTTGGGTCGCATGCTAGTAGAATACACCCAACCGTGACACATTTGCGTTACACTGCACGCGAGTGTTTTTAGAAATCTTCAACTCTCACGGGTGTGATCCCAAGGCATGGAAACGATCCTCCAATTCTTCCGCCGCCGTCCTGAATACCGCACGGCGACCCTTCTCACCGGGAGTCTGTTCTGGCTGGTGGGATTTTTTCTGCTGCCCCTGGCGTACTTGCTGGCCGTCAGCTTTGCCGAGCGCTCACCTTATGGAACGATCGATTGGACCATGGGTCTCGCTAATTATGCCCGCGCCTTTCAGCCTCTCTACCTGCAAGTTTACTGGCGGTCGTTTTGGATGGGGCTCCTTACAACGGCGCTCTGCGCGCTGTTGGGTTATCCCGTCGCTTACACGCTGGCGCTGCGAGTCTCGGCACGATGGAAATCCGCGCTTCTGATGCTGGTGGTCATACCTTTTTGGACCAGCTTTCTCATCCGCACCTACGCCTGGATGATCATCCTGCGCAGCGAGGGTGTGGTCAATAATACCCTGCTGGCTTTGCATGTGGCCCACGAGCCTTTGCGACTGCTCTACACCCCCCTGGCGGTGATGATTGGTTTGGTCTACGGCGAATTGCCCTTCATGATCCTGCCGCTTTACGCGGTGCTGCAAAAGATGGATCCCACGCTGCTGGAAGCCGCCGAGGACCTAGGTGCCCCATGGTGGCCCGCCTTTTTGCGAGTCACGCTGCCGCTCTCCGCCCCCGGCGTGGTGGCCGGATCCATTCTAGTCTTTATCGCATCCGTTGGCGCCTTCGTAACCCCGGATTTGCTGGGTGGCGCTCGCACCATGATGGTCGGCAACCTCATTCAAAACCAGTTTGCCGTTGCGCGCGATCAGCCGTTCGGCTCGGCAGTGGCGTTTCTATTGACCTTTGTGGTGCTGGCGCTGGTTGCTGCGGGGTTACGGAGGAGCGAACACTCCGCCGGGGAGATGTTCTAATGGCAGGCGCGCGGCGCAGCGGCTGGGGGCTTTCTATCTCGACCACTGCTGTCTACCTGTTTCTTTACGCCCCCATCTTTGTCCTGATGGTTTATTCCTTCAACCGCTCGCGCCTTTCCGCTCACTGGATGGGTTTTACGGTTGAGTGGTATGCCGTCCTCTGGCGCGATGCGCAGATATTTCAATCGCTGGAAAACAGCCTGGTGGTGGCCGCCGGAGTCACCCTGGCCTGCGTGGTGTTTGGGACCATGTCCGCCCTGATCTTTGCGCAGCCTCACCGGCGGGCCAAAGCGCTGCTCGACGGCGTGGTTTATCTTCCCCTGGTCATCCCGGAAATCGTCATTGCTGTCGCCACCGTTATCTTTTTCAGCCTGCTGATGTTGAAATTGAGCTTGTGGACCATCATCATCGCGCACATCACCTTTTGTATTTCCTACGTCATCATTGTGGTGGGGGCCAGGTTGACCGGAATGGACCGCTCCCTTCAGGAGGCCGCGCTGGATCTGGGCGCGAACGAGTGGACCGCATTCTTCCGCGTCACGTTGCCCGTAGCCGCCCCGGCCATTCTTTCCGCCGCCCTGCTGGTCTTCACCACTTCCTTCGATGATTACCTTATCACTTCGTTTGTGGCTGGCGTTCGCTCTACCACGCTGCCGCTCGAAATCTACTCGCGGCTGAAGCGCGGCATCACGCCGGAAATCAATGCCATCTCGACCATCATTCTCGTCACCACGATTCCGCTTGTCCTCGTTGCCCAAAGGTTGGAGCGCGGTTCCATGAAGTTGCGGACGGCATTGGCCAGCGCGGCCGCGATTTTTCTCTTGATGGTGACCCCCGTGGTGGCGCGCACCTGGACGGCGGGCTCGCAACTGCCGCAACTGAACATTTACATCTGGTCGTCCTACATCTCCCCGCGCGTCATTCACGGCTTCGAGCGCGAATATCACTGCCGGGTAAACTACGACCTCTACGACTCAAATGAAGCGCTGCTGACCAAGTTGCAGGCGGGGAATGTGGACTACGACCTGGTGGTTCCGAGCGATTACATGGTGGAAATTCTCGTGCGGCAAGGCTTGCTAGCCAAGCTTGAAAAACCGCGCATGGCCAACGCCTGGGCGAACACTGACCCGCGGTTCCTGGGATTGCCCTTTGACCCGCAAAACGAATACTCCGTGCCCTACGCTTGGGGAACCACCGGACTCGCGTATCGCGCTGACCTGGTCAACGAGAATATCGATAGCTGGAACGTGCTGTTTGACAAGCGCTTTGCCGGGCACATTCTGCTGCTCGACGATACACGCGAAGTCTTTGGCATGGCCCTGAAGAAACTCGGCTTCTCGCTGAATTCCACTGACCCTGAACAAATCAAACAGGCGCGTGATCTGCTCCTCGACCAGAAGCCCATGGTGAAGGGTTATAACAGCTCTAACTTTGAGCAGGACCTTGCAGGCGGCGATGCCTGGATCGCCCAAGCCTACAACGGCAACATGACCTTTGTCATGCGCGACGAGCCACGCATTCGTTACATCATCCCAAAGGAGGGCTGCACGATTTCCGTCGATTGCGCCTGCGTTCCGCGCCACGCTCCCCACCCGCAACTGGCGGCAGATTTCATCAACTATTTCCATCGCCCGGAAGTCGCCGCGCGCTTTGTGAATGACTGCGGTTTCAACACGCCCAACCGCTTCGAGCAGCAGGAAATCGACCCATGGCTCCTCTCGAACCCCGCCGTCTTCCCCGACCCCGCAGCCCTCAAGCGCTGCGAGTTTATGCGCGACGTTGGGCCCATCATATCACTCTACGACCGATATTGGACTGAGATCAAAGCGCATTAGTCACGCGGAGACTGGGCTCTCAGCTAAGAGGACGGGCGACCACCTCTCTCAACGATTTGCCGGTGCCGCGCTGGTCCCAGTAGACGACCGTGAAGCTCTTCTCGAGCGGCGGGTTGAAGTGACGGAAGAGACGCATCTCGGTAAAGCCTGGCCCGCCGTGCAGGAGGATCAAGGCCGGATTCGCGAGGCTCTCGCCCCGGATCATCACCCATTGATCGAGTCCGCCTAAACGCTGATAGCTGATCTCGGCGACGCTGCCTGCAACCAGCTCGCGTTTGGGCCCACGGAAGGGCGGCGTCGTTCCCAGATGTTTCATAAACTCACTCCAATGCAAGTGATGAGACTGCGGCCGAACTGCAACGGCTCACCAAGGAGGGTGACCGAGGACCTTTCCAGCTCGATCGCCCGCGAAGGCCAGCCCTTACCGTCGAAAATACCTCCTCATCTGCTCTTCTGCGTCAGCGCAGTATTTGGGGAACTGTTCGGGATGGCGAAACAAGTTGATATTGGCCAATCGTGGGTCTTGGGGCATTCCGAGATACGTCTTGCGCAGGTAAACCGGCGGCGGACCGCCAGGAGTGCCGGCGGCGGGAATGGCCGGTGGCAAGTGCACAGCCCACATGCTGCCGCCCCCCAACATTTCAGACGGATACTGCATCAACCAGGAGCAGTTGTGCTGGTCCAGGATCATGTTGGAAGATACGACGACCCACTGGCTGGCATCGTCCGGGGAGGGTTGTTGGCAGTCCCAAACGCGCGCTTGGGGAACGAGGACGGTGGGGTCCGACATAGCGCAGTAATCGAGGTTAAGCGCCTTCAGTCCGCGTCGATCGGCGAAATCCCTGACTTCCGGCAGCGCCTGGTTCCAATCCACATTGGAATCGCTCGCCCACCAATACACGGGATGGCTCCAGGTGAGAGCATTGAAAAATGGAACGAAGTGCGGATAGACGCGCGCCACGCTGACCAGCGAACTGGCAGCCAGGAGCACCGCCAGCGTCCCCGCCGCGCGGGCCAAAGAACGACCCTCGCGACCCAGGCATTGGATCATTCGCGGCAGAGGCGCCAGCATCACAATTAAGAGAACGATCGGAACACCGAAGTGCCGGATGCTGATGCTCAGTTGCGACAGCATGCAGGCGGCCGTGAAAACCAAGAGCGAAACCCAAATCGTCCGCCAGCGCCAGGCTTCTGCTTCCGCAATGACAGGAATTCGCCCGGGGCGGACCTTTAGCCGCAGGGCCAGAGCGAGCAAGAGCGCGACGAGACCCAGAAAGCCGAGCGGCGATTTCAGCGCCAGCAAAACGGGATAATAGAACCAGACGCCGTGGGGGTAGCCGTGGCCCACAAGGAAAGTCGGGCGGCTGGAGGTGGCCACAAACATCATCAGCCCGCGAAGGTACAGCCAAGGCGGCATCAACAATCTGCGCAGGGGCACCCATCGCGCGCTGTGGCCGATGAGAGACAAGGCGTCGGTGGACTGATTCAGCGAGAACAAAAAGTAAAAGCCGTACACCACGATCGCCGCCAGGGCCGTCCCTCTTTGCGTCCATTTCCAGCGGAGTCGGCGCCAGGCCCGGAGTTCTGTCTTATCCTGCGGGAGTCCGGGCAGAGGCAGGAGGCGTGTGCTCACAGCCAATGCTCCAAAGGCGACAAACAGCAGCCCGGCGGAGAATTTGGAGAGCAAGGCTCCGGCAAGGCAGAGACCGAACCACACTGCGGTCCGGCGCGACGGTTCCCGCCAAAGGTCCGCGAATTGCCAGAGGGTGAGCAGGCAGAACAAGGTTACGGCGACGTCGGTATGCACCAGCGGGCCGAAAGCAATGAAGGTCGGCGAACTCACGTAGGCGGAAAGGGCAAGCAGCCCTCCCCCATCGCCTCCCAGCTTCCGCGCGTAAACGAAAACCGTCCACCCGAGACCCAACATGAGAAGCAGCATGGGCAGTCTGGCCCAAGCCAGAGTTCGCCGCGGGTCATTCCAGCGCGTCAGCAACCATTCCCCGAATATCCATTCCCCCATGAAGGCGTGCGGCACGAATTGAGTGCTGTTGGTCCAGGAAATGTGGCCATAATCGGCGTGGGTGCCGCCCAGAACCAGAGGGAAGGCCGCAATCACCTTGGCCAGCGGCGGGTGCTCCTCGTTGAAGCGCATGTCGAGCTTCTGAATGTAACTGACGCCCGCGCCAATGTGCGCCACTTCGTCGAACGTGACGGATTCGCGCAGAGCCGCACCACCGGCCAGAAACCCCATCAGTCCTAACAACAGAAACGCCACTGCCGTGGCATGCCGAAACCGCAGTGCATCACCTGCCGCGGCGGGCGGGGAGGAAAACGAGGAAAACAATGATGAGGATGACACGTTTCACCTCGAAGGGTCGCAGAAGTGCTGAAACATCGGGGCGCTCCGTCTTTTGGACGGCCACAGCGGGGCAAGAATACCAAAAGCCCACGTTCGAGCCACGGCCCCAAAATCCGTGGAACAAACAGTGTGCGTTTCACAAGAGCCTCCGGTTCGAAGAGCCGCCCCGGTCTCTGCGGTATTCTCGCCGGGCACGGGGGGGGAATTGGCAAACGGAGAGGGCCAGAGCGGCTGCCGTTCTGGCCCGCGATCTTCCTCGTCAGAATACACCGTTGTCAAGTGCGAGAGGTGGTGATGGGGACGATCCGGGCAAGTTCCCGTTCCTCGGGGGCGGTGAGATGTTTGCGCTGCGGCGATGGGTACTGAAGGACCACCCCAATCTCGGGGAGTCTCAAAGTGCGCACCGTCCCCCGCACCACAGATAACTCCGCATGGCCCGCGTGATTCTCGTATTGGCCCCAGGCCAGGATCATCGCCACATTCTGGGTCCCACGTGAGAGGTACAGCGCGCAAGTGGCGCACACGCCGTCCAGCTTGAAGGAGTACTCGCCCGCCGGCAATATGGCCTGGCCCCAGCGCGCCTCGAAGGGCAGGGTAAATTTTCCTTGGAACATCTGTGCACTGGCGTGTCCCGCGTTGAAGCAGACCGCCAACAGCACCAGCCCCAAGAACCTAAGCAGTATCGAAATTCGGATGCTGTTCATGTTGTATCTCCTCTATATTCTTGGTTTCCGGGGCAAACACTCTCTTGCCCTCACCCTATTAAGCGGAAATGGCGCACGCAGACTGTCATGTCGGCAAAAAAAATGCGTCGGGCCACCGACAGCGCATCGGACACGCGTGGAAAACCCGGGCCAGAAGTGATAACTTGCAGTGGATTCCTCCCCCCTGCGGGCGGTGTACGATGGAGCCGCCAGCCCACGAAATCATGCGCCTGTTGCAAGCTTGGAGCGCGGAAGGCCCTCCGAGGTGTTCTGCTTGTGTGGTTGCCCACTTGGAAGTAACTCTTCGGGTGTCCACGAAGGAATCGTATTCGATCGGTTCAGTCCGAGTCACAGTCGTCCAGAAAGTTCCGGCACTGTGTGGGATTCGGCCTGAAAAGTCACGGATAATGGCCGCCGGCCAGAATAGACCCTCGCGCCGCAGGGTCTGCCGATTCCCCGTCACTTGGACGTATTGCCTAACCACTCCTGTGACATGAAGTTCGGCGACGAGCCAAAAGCACGGATAGTTACACGGCCAAGTGGACGTGTGGACTCACATTGTCTATCCACGGATGGGCATCAAATAGTTAGCGCCATGTCTGGGGATGAATTCTCGGATGGCTGAGCTTGGGGACCGCAAAAAGGAAATTCGGGCATAGGCGTATACTGTGGGACGGCGGCATTATGTCTCTCCGAACAGTGTTGTGCGCGAGCCTGATCCTTACAGTCATTCCAGTCCGAAGATTGTCTGCCCAGGCGAGACCGCAACCGTCCGGAGCGCCGATCGTTCGGGTGACGTCCAGTCTGGTCTTTCTGGACGTGACGGTGCTCGATAAGAAAGGCCGCCCCGTCGTGAAGGGGCTCACCCAGGACGACTTCACCATTACCGAGGACAAAAAACCGCAGCGCATCTTCTCGTTTGAAGCCCCAGACGTACACGTGATGAGCGCGAATTCCGGAGACGATAACCCGGAAGGAAAAGCTCCCGTGACCATCTTCGTGCTGGACCTTCTGAACTCGAGTTTTGAGGATTTTGCCTACATCCGTTATATGGTGCGGAGGTATCTGGCGGCGCAGCCGCGACAATTGAAGTCTCCTGCCGAATTGATGGTGCTTGGCAATCGATCTCTGGAGTTGTTGCAGGGCTACACGCGGAGCAAAGAGGATCTGCTGTACGCCCTGAATCATTTGCCGCCCGCACTGCCCTACAAGTTTGAGATGGGGTTTTGGGATGACCGGTTTAACCAATCGTACGATGCCCTACAGCAGATCGCGCTTCAGAATAAGGGCGTGCCCGGCCGGAAGAACATCATTTGGGTGGGCCATGGCGGCCCCGGAATCTGGACAGCGGCTTTGCCATGGCCGTACGAAACTGAACTTAAGCAGTATGTGCATGAAACGGTCAACATGCTGGTCGATGCGCGGGTCAGCCTCTTTGTGATTTATCCGGGGCTGAAGGTCGAGGGCAGTGCCTTTACCGTGAGTGAGAGGGACGCGTCCATCGATGTCGGCGATGACGATCCTTTTGCCGGCGACATTAACTTCGGCGTCCTCGTGAATGAAACCGGAGGGAGGCTTTTCTACAACCGCAACGATGTGGACGGCGAAATCCGCGAGTCCGAACAGATGGGCTCGGAGTACTACACGCTGACTTACCAGCCGCCTGACGGTAACGCCGACGGCAGATTCCGGCGGATTCGCGTGACGATGCGCGATCCGCACCTGCGGGCAGTAACCAAGGACGGTTACTATGCGCCGGACAGCAGTGCGCCCGTCGATCCTCGGCAGCAGACCCGGGAGGCACTGGTCGAGGGCGCCGAGTCCACCATTCCTTTTGCGGCGTTGGATTTGAAAATTGCAGGCGTCGTCCGGCATCCGGATACCCGCACGGCAGACCTTACCGTGCAACTGAAGACGAAGAATGTTGGATGGCAGGCGACTGACGACGGAAAGAGCACGGCGAACCTGCTTATGGCGGGGGTAAGCTTGACGGGGCGCAGATACATTTTGGCTTCCATCGTTATAGAAGTCTTTCTGTCGGCCGACACACAGGATCCAGTTCGATTGGCGGCATCGGTGACATCTCTGGCGCTCACCATCCGGATTCCACCCAAAACCCAAAGCGTGCGCGTGGTGATAGAAACCGCAGAGGGAGGGCGGATGGGCGCCGCGGAACTGAATCGCCGGGACCTCGACGCCTCACCCGCAGTGCCGACGCCCGAGCCGCAATTGACGCGACGCCCACCCGACCAGGTAGTTCACGCGGGTCCCTAGGCACAAATTGACATGCTGGGGGCGTTGCCGGGAAGTGATCATGCACGTCTAATGGGCTTTTCGGGCGGTTCGATCACAAAACCGGCTCTTCTTCGCAGACTGGGATCAAACTTAACAGGGCATCCTGTTGCCTCAGTAACCTCTGGTACCGGAGCAGTCCCAAGAACCACCAAGATCAACAGCGAGGGTCGGCACAGAATTACACGAGTTCTCATAGTTGCCTTCGCGTCAATTTAACGCGTAGCGAATACGCTGTCCCAATCAGGAGGGGTACACGTTTTTGTCGCCTAGCTCGCCTTGGCTTGCGATTTCTCGTTTGAGGTCGCGGCACCTGGCGGTAGTCAAAAAATGCACCCGAATTTGGCGCGAGGATTCGATTTTAAGCGCGTTGCAAGGGCGAGCCATGGGAGGCATGGTGAGAAAACTACTGGCTCTGGGAACAGGCGGGAAAGGACGCGACAGATCACGCCTTGCACTAGCCTTGCGCCTGACTTCCCGATAAGCCCTGGTAAAATGCGGCCTTCCTTCTACCCGACCGCTTGGTTTCGTGGCAAGCTTCCCGGTCGTTCCGTCCGCCGCACCCAGCCCTTCGCAGATTCATTGCTCCGGCTCGGACTCGCCGGCCGCCAGTTGACGATAAGTCGCCAAACCACTCTTGTGACATGGAGTTTGGCGACGAGCCAAAAGCCGGGTAGGCAGTAAGACTCTGCCACCAGATTTCGGCCTGAGAACGCGCTCCCAAACCCTTGACGACTACTCGTTCCTGATGCCAAGCCGCGAGCTCTGAGTGATAACGACCATCGTTCGGTCAAGGGATCGCGATCAGCATCGACCGACTGAGCGAAGGCGTTTCCAGAAAAGAGAAACAAAGACGCTATCAACACGAGTTTTGTCGCGTTCACGGCCACCTCGACCGATTCGATAGGATCGGACCAATGTGCGCCCTCTCGCCAGTACAATTAAACTTAGTGAGGACCGCCCGCTGCATAATCTCAGGGACGTGCCTGCCGAGCAATTGTTTTCTTCATCGCACCGCCTCAATCACCACTATCCCTCCCAACGCATAGGCCGTAGCACAGGCACTCCTGCCTGTGCCCTCTCATCGCACAGGCAGGAGTGCCTGTGCTACTCCATGATTTTTGCTTTTCCTTCCTGAGACGACTTAGAATGACAGGAGTTTCAATCTTCCTGGCAGATTTCATTCGGGAGTGATCAATGGGGCAAGAGGGTTTTTCGATTCTGATTCTGGGTGCAGGCAAAGCCACACGCTTCAAGTCGGAGTCTCCGAAGCTGCTGCACGCGCTGGCGGGCCGTTTGATGGGGGAATACGTTTTGCGCGCGGCCACGGCGGCCGGGGCCGAGCGGGTTTACATGATCATCGGCCATCAAGCGGAAGAGATGCGGAAGGCCTTCGCGCGCCCGGGGCTGGAATTCATCGAGCAAAAGGAGCAACTGGGCACCGGCCACGCACTGATGGTGGCGCGCCCGGAACTCGAACAGTGTCCCAGCGGAGTGGTGGTGGCGCTGGTGGGCGACGTGCCGCTGCTCCAAGCGGCGACTCTGAGCGCACTGGTAGCCAACCACCGCAAGGAACGCGCGGCTTGCACCATCCTCAGTATGCGTGTGGACAATCCCACCGGTTACGGGCGGATCGTGCGCGCGGCCGGGAGGCGCGTTCGCGCCATTGTGGAAGAAAGAATGGCGAGCGCGGCGCAGAAGAAGATCCGCGAAGTCAGCACCGGCATCCTCTGTTTTTCGCGCCAGCCGCTGCTGGCGCACTTGGGCGAGCTTACGCCCGCAAACGCCCAAAAGGAGTTTCTGCTGACCGACCTCATCGAGATTTTCCATCGTCACCGTCTCATGGTGGGGGCATTTGAGGCGCCGGCGGAGGAAGCAGTAGGCATCAACGACCGCGCGCAACTCACCGAGGTGGGGAAAATGCTGCGCCGTCGCAAGGCCATCGCCATGATGAAAGAAGGCGTGACCCTCACTGACCCGGAGGCGACGTACATCGATGAGGATGTGGTGATCGGCCCCGACACGGTTATCGAGCACGGTGTCAGTCTGCGCGGCCGCACGCGCCTGGGAAGCGGCTGCCGTCTTGAACCCTACTCGACCATCACCGATTCCATCCTCGCCGATGGCGTCACGGTGCGGCAATCCTGTGTCATTACAGATAGTGAAGTGGGCGCGGGGGTAACGATCGGCCCCTTCGCGCATCTGCGTATGGGCGCGGTCATTCAGGCCGCAGCGCGCATCGGCAACTTTGTGGAGATCAAGAAATCAACCATCGGCCCAGGCGCCAAAGCCCTTCACCTGACCTATCTGGGCGACGCGACGGTGGGCGCGCGCGCCAACATCGGCGCCGGCACCATCACCTGCAACTATGACGGCGAAAGAAAGTATCCGACGGCCATTGAGGATGAGGTGTTTATCGGCAGCGGGAACATGCTGGTGGCCCCGGTACGGATCGGCAGGGGCTCGTATACGGCCGCGGGTTCGACGATTACGGAGGACGTTCCGCCCGAATCGCTCGCCATCGGGCGGGGCCGTCAGGTGAATAAGCAGGGATGGGCGCGCGAGCTGAAAAAACGGAGAGAGCAAAGCAAGAAGTGAATTTGTCCGTGGCCCCAGCTTGATGTCGAGGCGGCGGAATTCATGCCGATCCTGTCGGCACGCCGCCCTATGGCGAGGTGAACTCGCCGCTACGCCGCTACGCCGCCATATGGCGAGGTGAACTCGCCGCTACCACGTCCAACTGGGTGTGCGACATAAAAGTGCAAGCGGGATACCGTGGACGTAGCGCGGGCGTCCCGCCCGCTGGCGCGTGGGCATCCTGCCCGCGCATTCTTGGCGGGAGCGGGACGCTCCCGCGACAGCGGGCGAGACGCCCGCGCTACGGTCGCTTTTTTTGCTTTTGCGTCGCACACACCGTCCAACGGTTCCATCACGAAATTTGGGGTCAATTTCTTATCCTTAATTAGGAGAAAAGAGTATTGCGCCTCGCTCGATTTTTCCCGCCATGCTTTTCCGCATTTTTTACTCGTATCGCGTAAGATATGCGGAGCCCGCAACCGTCCGATTGCCGCCGTTCTCTATAACTCTATCAAACGACATGGTTTAACTCGCACAAAAAATTGGCACCCGACGTGCATCCTCACTCTCCCGGGAGCCAAACACAGTCAGAACGTGAAGCTCCCCGAATCAAGTCCGAAAATAATCAGAGGAGAGACTAACATGGCAATCGATGAAGTGCCTGTCCAATCGGGACTTCCGAAGGAGCCGAACCCAGGTTCAAAGGGCGTCATAATGTTCGGTGTGGTTTTTGTCGTTCTCGCGGCTCTTGCCGTGGGGGAATTCATTACGGTTAACCGCATGAACGTGCTGCGCGACCAATTGACGGCGCAGCAGAACCAGATGCGAGATGACTTGACCGGGCAATTGCGGAATCAGGTTACGAATCGCCTGACGGTCATCGAGCAGCAGAATGCCCAGGCACTGGATTCCGTTAAATCGGAGCTCGATAACGCCGCCAAACGCTTGGGCGCGCAGCGCGGGGAATTGAAGCGCGCAAGTACCATGGTGACAGAACTTCAGGATCAACAAAAAACCCAAACGGCGCAGCTCGAGCAAGAGCTGTCCCAGAAGGCCGACCAGCAACAAGTCGGCGCACTGACCCAGGATGTTTCCACGACGAAGACGAATCTTGATACCACCAATAAGAACCTTACCTCCCTGGCGTCGGACTTGGGCATGGCTCGCAGCGAGATGGGCAACCTCATCGCGCGCAACCACGATGACATCGAATACCTGCGCAAGATGGGTGATCGCGACTACTTTGAATTCACCCTGACCAAGAATCAACTGTCGAAGGTGGCGGGCGTGGGCCTGACGCTGAAGAAGACCAACGCCAAGCGCTATCGATTCAATCTCAACACCGTGGCCAACGATATGGAAGTGGAGCGGAAGGATTGCGCCGTCAACGCGCCCGTGTACTTCTATGTGAACGGGTCCAAGAAGCCTTACGAGCTCGTTGTAAATCATGTAGGAGCAGAGCAGGTGAAGGGTTATCTGAGCACCCCGAAGGGTGTCACCCAGGTTGCAGCGAACGCGGAGGGAGCGCACTAGCAAATTCGCGGGGAGACCACCTCACCTTGAGCGGGTCTCCCCTCTCACCTTTTGATTCTCCAACATCAACCCAAGCTGGACGAAGCGCCAAGTCCGGCCATGAAATAACCTCTGAGGAGGTTTAACATGGTCAAGCGCGCTTTGCTGGCTGCCTCTCTCGCCACGTGAGAAATCCCGACGCGTGGTTACTCGCAGCGCCGAATCCCAAGAGAAATCGCATCAACGCTACGGATTTTTCTTCGCGATGTTTTTCCCCAGGTTGAAACAGGGACCGATCGAGAATCGGGTCGTGAATCGGCCGTCCCGTAAGATATCGTTGAAGAGGTGATCGTAGACTAGGTCCGATTGCACGCGCAGGCCTATGTGTTTGGTGATGGCTAAGTCGACGCCGCCACCAAACCCATAAAACGCAGTCCAATCCGTCTTCTTTCCGGTGGGCGCCAACGCTGTAACGATTATTTTCGCAATCGGATCTGCGGGCTGAGGCGTTGCGTCCTCATAAATCGCTCCGACGGAAGGCCGAACAAACAGGGTCACCTTCTTGAAGTGGCGATACGACAATTGCGGTCCACCGGCAAAGGTTTGGGTCCTGGAATTGGCCGCTACCGCTACGGTGTACCCGGCAGGGAGTTCCCCCGCCGCCCCCAATTCCTGCAAGAGACCGCCTAATTGCTGCTGCCACGCGGTCGTCAGCAGGTTGGGCGTCAGCGTCATGTCACCGCCCGTAATGCTGTAGTCGAAGCCCAGCGCATACCAGGTCTTTGGATTAACACCCGCCTGAAAATGAAATCCGTTCTCAAAAAGGCTCACATGAGGGCTATCAAGGAATGCGTATCCGGCGTAAAGATTGTAACGCGGAACATAGTCCTGCTGACCTTGCGCTGTTACGGACGCAAGCGGCAATGCAAGGGCGAGCAACAGGAGGGTTGTGACCACCCGGTGCGTTCCCGCGCATCTGACCTGGGCTGAATATGACATGATTCTCTCCTATTCAATCTGTTCTCGATCTTTCCCATTTCCGCCCCAGTTCAGCGTGGAAGGGAGACTCCCCGGTCTGGTCTAAGTTGGCTCTCCCTCCGGTGGATGACGGTAGAGGTATGAATTTCCATCGCCCGTGTGGGCGTCGTGAGGGGATGAGAAATGGCGTGGAGCGCCGGGCATGCAGTCCGACTCTTTCATGACGACTAGAAGTGGGACGAGGTCCGACAAGGTGCCCACCGGCGGGACTGGCTCGCCCTCCAATTTTCTACGTCCCACCTATACCATCAAATTGAAAGCGACGCGTTGACGCTGCTCATCGTCAATTCTGACGCATGTCAATTTATCTTTTGCGCCCTTGCGCCGATCAGGTGGGATGTTTCCCTCAGTGGTGGGGATTGGTGGAATATCCACAATGAGCGGGTCATTCCTTGATGACATTTTGGGTGAAGCCCAGTTGGATGAGTTCCTGTCCGGCGGCCCAAACGTCCGGCGGAATCTCTTGCGGAATCTGGTAGCCCTTGGCGGAGTAGAGCCGGATTCGCTGCAAATCCCCCACCATGATGCCGATGACGTCGCGCTCGGAAATCTCCTGGTTGGGATAATCTTCAAACGACATCTGCGGCGAGGTGACGAGCGCTTGCTTCTCCGGCCAAAATTTGCGGAACGTGGCGAAGGCCCGGCGTTCCATATACGGTTTGTGCACCAGAATAAACTTCTGCGGATCGACGCGGAGTTTCGCCAGCAGGTCCTTGGTAAACCGCACGTTCTCGCCGGTATTGGTCGAACGGTTCTCTATCAGCGTGGCCTCTCGCGGGACGCCCATGCGCGCGGCGATCTCCGCAAACCGGTCAGCCTCAGGCTGGTCCCAGACGCCGCGGGTCAAGTTCCCCAACCCACCGGAGAAAATCAATAGCGGGGCCCAATGTTCCAGGAAAAGTTGTGCGCCCCGCTCGGCCACGCGCAGATCGTGGCTGCCCATCACCAGAATCACGTCGGATTTCTCGACCCGATGATTCAGGTGATGGTAATCCCAAACCCTCTGAGCGAGGATATCAACTTCCGCAGTCATGAATGGGCCCTTTAATGATTGGCGGCCCGCGGGCATTGCATCGAACAGCGGAGTCCCGCCCTGGGGCTTGGCCATTCAGCGAGCCGCCGCCGGTTTTGCTTCGCCAATCGGCGCGGAATTGCCAGTCCCGGCCCGCCCCTTGCCCGACAGCAGGATTCCCCCGAGTGCATAGCAGGCAGCGCCCGTGAGGACGCAGGCCCGTATAGAAGTTTCCGTAGAAATAGCCATAGCGATGAAGCTGGCCAGGACGGAGGCCGCGCCATTGAGCGCCCACATCCAGGGCAGATTTCCTTCTTGCCCAAGTTGAGTTGCCCAGCGCATGCCGACGGGGAAGCAGAAGCCCATGATGAAGCCGCAGGGTGCGACCAACGCCAACGACGCCGCAACGCGTTCGCACAGGACTCCGCCCACAGCGCCATGGATCGCGGGCAGAACCACCAGCGTATAGCACACCAGCACCAGTGCGGAGAGCAGCGCCGGCGCGCGGCCCGCGAGGTTGGAATTGAGGGGTACCCGATCCGACGCGAGGCTGCCCAGTCCCGCGAAGAGAATCAATCCTGCCAGCACCACCGCCAGGGAATAAATCGGCTGTCCAAGGAAGATGGAGAGTTGCTGCATCATGCCCATTTCCGCCAGCATAAATCCCAGGCCGATGCCGATGAAGTAAAGGATAGCGCCGGCCGGAGCGGAGGCCGATCCTTGCCGCAAGCGAGTCCATCGGCGCGCGGGCCAAACGATGGTCAGGACTACCAGGATCAAGGCGGCAAGCATGAAGAAGGCCAAGTGCAGAAGCGGCAGAAGCACCTTCCAATCCACGCCGGGAATTCGCAGGATTCCCGGAATGGCGTGGAAGCGCACAAAGCTGAAGAAGTACGGAGAAGAATCGGAGGGCGGAGAAAGATCAAAATAATCGGCGGAACGCAGCGCCGCCAATGCATCGAGCGTCTGTGCCTGCAACACGGGGCGCAATTGCTGCAAACCCAAGGCGTCGCCGGGCAGATAGAGAATCTGGTAATCCAGATCCTTGGCGGTCGAGCGAAGCTTGTCCAAATCCTGCGGGGTCAGGGGCTGGTTGCTCAAAAGCAGCGTGGCCATATCAAGCTGACCGATCATGGCCAAATGGCTTTCCGGGTCCTGGACCCCTTCGCTAAGCAAGGTGGCCTTGGCGAGCGAGAAAAGGCGCGTGCTCTCGTGGAAGTCCGGCTTGTGGTTCCAGCGGCTGAAGGCGATGATTCCGCCGGGCTTGAGATGTTCGTAAAAAACCCGCCACCCATCCAGCGAATAAAGCGAATTCTCGGTGAGGGCCATGGCGCCGGCGGCGGTGGCGGCCCAGGTATCGACCACGGTGGCCTGAATCATGTCGAAATTTTCATGACTGCGCGTCAAGTAGCTGCGGCCTTCATCATTGTGCAGTTCCAGACCTGCCACTTTATCGAAGCCCGAATACCATCCCATGCGCCGCGAAGAGACCTCCATAATGGCGCGGTTGATCTCAATTCCCACGATGCGGTGATAGCCGAAAAGCGCGCACGACATCACGTCGCGCCCGCCGCCCACGCCGATAATGGCGGCGCTCCCCCCCGCCCGCAGCCGTGGTCCCAGCGAGTGCACTTCGTAGCGGAGAAAATCGACGTCCTTCAGATTGCCTTCGAAACGATAGATTCCCGTGGCGGCATCGTTGTCAATGTCGATGTAGACGACCTCGCGATAGACGAGCGGCACATTCGGCCCGACCGAGCGCAGCTCCATTTTCGGTTTGACAACCCGGACGCGGGAAATGGGGTTCCACGTCTCATAGAGAATGTCGGTGCGGGGGTCAAGCTTTCCCTTCGACCAGATCGGTTGAATGCCATGAATCGTCGAGGCGTTCAGGGCCGCCAGCACCACCAGCACTCCCGCCCAAACGTAACCGCGCCGCTCGATCCGCCGTTCGCCGGCGAAGCGGGCGTAGGCCGATGCGCTCAAAAAGACCAGCGCGGAAATCACCATCACAGCGCTCGGCGCGTCGACCAGGTTCAAGAGGATCACCGAGCCGAAACAGCCCGCCGCCGCGCCCATCAGGTCCGCGAAGTAAACTCGCCCAATGGCAGCCGAAGCCTTGGTGAGAGAGAGGCACACCACAACTCCCGCAAAGAAAAAGGGCACGGCGATGAAGGAGCAGAAAATCAAGAAGCTGGCAACCGTTTGGAGGGCAAAGGAGATGTCGAGCGGAATGGCGAACATGATCACAAGCACGATGGGCATCGACGCGGCCATGGCAAAAGAAGCCTGCGCCATGCGCGGCCGCACCTGCCTCGGATCAAACAATGCCGGGCGAAGCTGCACCGCGAGCGCCCCCGCCGTCATCCCGAACATCGCCATCGATACCGAAACGAAGGCGAGGTAATACCAGCACGTCACGCTCAGCAAGCGGGTCAGAGTGATTTCGTACATCAGCGTGCTGGCGCACATCAATCCCAAACCTAGAAAAAAGACCACCATTCTTCTGCTCTCCTCACCCGGCGATGGCGAACCCAGAGAACCGCACGGGCCCGCAACAAATGCCCGTCAGCCCGCAGCCTTCGCTCTAGCCGGGGTTCTCCGGGTGCCCAAGATAAAGGCTGGTCAGTATAGCACCTGCAAGGAAGGGGACGGAGCGCGTTCAAAATCGCGACTCCGAAATCGGGTGGTGTCCTCTGCCGAGTGAAGGCGCCCCCCACGAATGCCGCGTTGCACATGCGGGGGCAGCCCGTGATACGTCCTTGGGGGTTGTTTCCGAGTGAGGGGTTACTTCCGCCGCCTGCCGGCAGGCAGGGAGGAGCCATCCGTCGGCTAACGGTCCGCCCCCGGTTCTAAGCTCGACAAGCGCCCACAAGTTAATCAATATGCGCGACGAGATGCCGCTATGATAACATAAGGGTCAATGGGAGGGTCGGAATGACCAAAGAGTACGTTGATAATCGGGACGGCGCCTATCGAATCAGCGGCACTCGTGCTTCTCTCGACTCGGTTGTTTACGCCTTTTTGCGCGGCGCCGCCCCGGAAAGCATTGCTCAGTCGTTTCCCTCCCTCACCTTGGAAGAGGTGTACGGGGCAATTGCCTTTTACCTGGCTCATCAGACCGAAATCGACGCCTACCTGCAAGAGGGTGAGGGGGAATTTGAGGCCCTCCGCCAAAAAGCCCGCCAATCGAATCCCCTCCTCTACCGGAAACTCGAGGAAGCGCGCCAGCAGTCGCCCGCCACGCGAAAATGAAGATCCGATTCCTGGCCGACGCTGACTTTAACCACGACGTCGTGAATCGAATCTCTCCTTCTCGTATGGGCCGCCTCGGAGGCGGAGGAATGGGCCAACCGAATCTGTGCTCTGCCGCTCTAGGCATACGAGGGCAGCGGCAAGCGAGTTTGAATATTTTTCCCGCCAAGGTGGGTGCACTACGTAAAAATAGATTGCATGGAGTTGTGCGCGCAGCACACGTCTCCGCTGTTCTAAACTATGGAAGCGTCCCGTGGTTAATCAATATTCAGGACGAAAAGCCGCGGATTTTGTGAAACAGGTCCGCGCTACTTGCTACCTACGCTTCGCGGAAGGACGACCTTTTTGACATGTCGCAAATACCGGCCATCCCTTACGTAGATGTGGTAACGCTCGACAGAACTATGGTCGACTATTTTTCTAGGGTGACGAGGGTCCTAGAAAAATCACAGCCCACATTCACCCTCCGTTGTAAGGTGTTTAGGAACGTTAGCGAACTTCTTCAGTGGATGAACTGACTCTTCCGAGCAAGTACTTGCTGATATGGAGAGGATTCCGATTTGAAAGACAACTCAGGCTAGATCCTCCACGCAGATCGAGAACACCGCCATCACCGTGTCGTCGTTCCTCCAGAACCAGTTGGTCCAGCCGGACCTGTAGCACCTACTCCTACTGCTGGGCTTGGCGTGCCGGTTGGCCCTGTTGGTCCCTGGAATCCAGGGCCTTGAAACCATGCCTTCCAACCAGGAGGCAGACTATTCAAAAAGCAGGTGACCACCTGCTCAAGGTCGCCCGAGATAGCTGCCCAGCTCCAATTCTTGTCCGCCGCGAGTCTCGTATAGGTAAGGTGTGCGACTTGTTTATTCGCCTTCGTTTCTGCTTCCCGCAGGAAATTAGTCTTGACCGGCCGATGCGCGTTCCACAGGGCTACATTCGTTACATAGTGCTCCGCGAGTATGTCATCAGCCTTTGGTTTCTTTGATGGGTAAAAGAAGTCAATCAGGTTTCGAAGATGGAGAACAAAGCTTTCTAAGTACGCGTTCCATGTGGCCTGATCCGTTCCCCCAGGATCTTTCGAGAGAAACGATATAGTTGCTGCCAGCATATCAAGCTCATATTTAACATGCACGGAGGCTTGCTGAAGTTCCTGCTCTTTCTTTCCCATGCGCCACCTCTCAATCAGAATTTCCGTCCTCAGTTTTTGCCCGACTGGTATTGTAAACCCGAGCGAGAGGTTCGTCGGTCATCTTTCGTTCGAACGCAGTTCCGCGCCACAAGCTCACGAAAAGCTTGTTTGAACGGAGGCCACGTTGCGGCACTCAGGGGGAATGCGATTTAAAGGAACAAATCTCTTTGTCTCATCGCCTCGCTTTTGGAAATACCGAAATAGGTCTTGTGAAGTGGGCGGCGCGACCACCGCGAAAACCTGCAAAGGCGACCGGCCAGGATTAACCCTCCCATGCCAATCCCCCGTCTCTTTATTGAACTGCACCGGGTAAAATGTCTGTGGCCAATACAGTTCGGCGCGTTCATCTGCTGTAATAAGCCAGATTTTGTGTCCCTCAGGTAGAGATTTCAACTTCCCGCGAACGACATAGGAGACAGAATTAGGACCTAATGGCTGGGGATCGCTTAGCGATTGGCCGTGGAGAGGAAGGGTGATCTGTACCTTTTGATCGTCCGTATAATCCTCGGCCATCCCAAATCCCAATTTATTCTGAGCGGATTGCTTGGCTCGCCTGTATTGGACAAGTCGGACTCCAGTCAGGATAGCAGTAGCGAGCACCAATATGCTGATGAAGATTATGACGAACCTACAATTCTCGTGGCCCGTTTGATAATGGTCATAGATGACATAGGCAAACAAAAGCCATGTTAGCACAGCCGCCAGCGTCGCAATGTCGGTCCGCATAAGCATTTTTCTAATCTGCTCTTTTGCCAATGCTAAAAGCCCCGCAGCCGAAACTATTGTGATAGAGGCACCTAGGAGCCGATGATTCTCCTCTACTGCCCAAACGAACGAACCGGTTCCTAACGCTGCCGCAAGGATCGCTATCAAAACCCAGAACAATCTTCCTTCTGCTGGTTCTTCGGACATCGGGCCCTCCCTTGTCTGCTGCGACAGGGTACCGCCGCGTCGCGTGATCCTTCAACCGCTTTGTATTTCTCTTTCGAGGAGATCGGGCACATATCATCTGCTTCCGATGCGAGGTTGTGCGATCGGCAAGCTCCACTCCTGTTTAAAAGGACGATATCACAGGCTAATCATCGAGGGAAGAGATACGCTCCCCCTCCCCAGTACTTTGACTCTTCGGGTCTCGTCGAGAGGCGATCACCATCGCCATCACTGCCGACTTGGAGTACACTTAGCTTAATGGCTCAGCTTGACTTAGTTACAACTCACGCCACACGCAAAAGCGTCCAAGAGAACAACAAACTCCGTCTGGAAGACTCAGCAGCCCACGACTGGTATCGATTTGTACTTTCCTTCCCGCCACACCTCGTACGTGATTACCTCAACAAATTCGATGTTAATTCGGACCAGTGCGTTCTCGATCCGTTCTGCGGTACCGGGACCACGCTGGTTGAGTGCAAGAAATTGGGCATCCCCAGTATCGGAATCGAAGCTCACCCCATGGCTTATTTCGCGAGTCAGGTGAAGACGGATTGGGACGTTGACCCGGATGCGCTATTGGAGCACGCATCAAAAGTCGCCAAGCTCACCTCGGAAAAGCTCGAAGCACAAGGACTTAGCGATCTGGACTTCCCCTTGTTTCGTAGCCCATCAAGGGTCCCGACAAATCTCAATACGCTTCCACCCGAGACCTGGAAACTACTCTTGAAGGATTCAATCAGTCCCCTGCCGCTTCACAAAACACTTGCGCTCATTGACGCATTAAACGCCAGGAAGGACGATCGGTTTTGGCGGCATGAGCGCCTCGCCTTGGCGAAGGCTCTAGTTTTTGAAATCAGCAATCTGAGCTTCGGCCCTGAAGTAGGAGTCGGTGCCCCCAAACGTGACGCTCCGGTCCTCGCGGCGTGGCTCAACGGCATTCAAGCGATGGCCAATGATCTGCGCGAACTCCACAACGGAACCAGTGACGCCAAGGGGCATGTTTATCAGGCGGACTCGCGAAGCCCGCACACTGTTCTCCGACCGAAATCTGTGGATTTTGTGATCACCTCTCCGCCATACCCCAACGAAAAGGACTATACGCGCGCGACCCGCCTTGAGTCGGTACTTCTCGGTTTAGTACAAAACAAGCAAGATCTGCGTCTGTTGAAACAGTCGATGGTGAGATCTAACACAAGGGGCGTTTACTCGACTGACCAGGACGACCTTTTGGTAGCCGACCATCTTGAGATAAAACGGATCGCGGATGCCATTGAAAAGCGGCGAATTGAACTCGGCAAGACCTCCGGCTTTGAGCGCCTCTATGCCAGGGTCACTAAGCTTTACTTCGGCGGAATGACCCGCCATCTTTCCGCTCTCCGGCCTATCCTCCGCCCCGGCGCCCAACTCGCCTATGTCGTGGGCGACCAGGCATCGTACCTCAGAGTGATGATTCGGACAGGCCAATTAACTGCCGATATTGCACAGTCTCTTGGTTACCAAGTGATTGGCCTGGACCTCTTCCGCACCCGTTTAGCCACAGCTACAAGGGAACAGCTTCGAGAAGAAGTTGTTTTGCTTCGCTGGCCAGGGAGGACGAAGAACACCCACACGCTATGAATAAACAACCGATCTACGCATCGATTATCGAGAAAATCTTCCAGTCGAAGTTCAAGCCCGGCATGCGAGAAGTCGATTTTGAGCGCCAGGAAATCGTAAAATTCGCAAATCAACTCAAGATCGATCTCCCTAAGAATTTGGGTGACCTTGTCTACAGCTTCCGTTATCGGGCAGCGTTTCCCGAAACAATTCTGTCCACGGCCGGCAAGGGTAAAACGTGGATCATTCGCCCCACGGGCAGGAGCAAATACCAATTCGTGTTAGTGCCGGATAAGCCCTTGGTTCCCAATCAAAATATGGCGACGACCAAAGTGCCCGACGCGACCCCTGGCATTATCGCGAAATACGCCTTGAGCGATGAACAAGCCCTATTGGCCAAACTCCGGTACAACCGACTGGTGGACATTTTCACCGGCGTCGCGTGCTACTCCTTGCAGAACCACTTGCGTACAACCGTGCCCGAGATGGGGCAGGTCGAAACCGACGAACTTTATGTGGGGGTGGACAAGAAGGGTGCCCAATACGTGTTCTCAATTCAAGCTAAGGGTGGCAAAGACAAATTGAACATCGTGCAAATCGAACAGGACTTGGCGCTTTGTGCCCATAAATTCCCTTCGCTCATATGCCGGCCCCTGGCCGCCCAGTTCATGCAAGATGACGTGATCGCACTCTTTGAATTCGAGCAGGGCGATGCAGACCTCGTTATTGCTTCAGAGAAACATTACAAACTCGTGCCTCCCGAGGAGGTCACTGAAGCGGACTTGGCTGCCTATCGTAAGCGCCCCTCCGACTAAAATCGCCCCGCTCCGGTGTCCTTGTAAATTCACCGTGCGTGCCGCCGGCTTGCGCCACGCGCAAAAGGTTGCTTGACAACGCACGACCGCCCGCGCATCGCGTTCGCGGCCCCGCCCTCTTTACCTCACTCACCTTGAGCTTGAGCCTTTGTGTAGCGTGATTCTCCCCGGCAAGCAGCCACGGCTCGTGATGTAGAGAACCTGACTGTAACTGTTCCCGAGCAAGTCGTCGAACTCTACGCGGTACTCATACTCGCGAAAGAGAGGTGGCCCATCCTTCAGCCGAGTAACCAAGTCCGCGGGCGGGTGGGTGAATATGGGCGGACCCAACGATTCTTTGTAGGGGATCTTTCGTTTTTCGCCAGGCTGAATCACCAATGTCCGATCAAAGGCAATCGTGGCAAAGGGGTAGGGCTCTTGAAGCTGCTTGTGGCGTTTAACGCTGATATTAAGCGCGATCCCTTGGCCAAGATGATGAAGATAGTACTCATTCAGCTCTGTGGTGATCTCGGAGGGGTTGAAGGGCTCGCTGCCGAACTCCATCACAAACGCTGGCAGAATCGAGAGCCTGGTTTGAATCGCGAGTTCCTGCTGGGTGCGGCGGGTCTCGATCGTGTACCAAAAGATTGCCACGAAAGTTTCGAAATAGACGAAAAGGCCCAAGATCGAAATCGCCGTTGTTGATGTCATGGCCTGCCGTCGGGCGGCCAGAATCACGGCGGCCACGGCGACCACATTGGCAGCACCGACCAGAATGCCTAACGCCTCAAAACTCAGCGCCTTCCGACCACCTCCTGAACCCATAGCATCGCTCCTTTTCGGACTTAATAAGTCTTCATAATTTCATTTTTTGCGCCACGAGTCCACTCAGAGCTTCTGGAATTCCTGTTCGCATAAAACACTTCGGATGTAGTTCTCGTAGGCTGTCCACTCGTCTTGATCCATATATCCCTTTTGCTTGAGGATGAAAAGCGTGGCGAAATAATTGATCATTGAATTTCGGCACGCTTGAATTTGATGAATGACGAAAACGGGGAATTTTTCGCTATGCGAAAATCCGTCTGAGTAGTTTCCATGCATGACAATCTTTCCCAGACGTCAACTTGTCCCTCATAAGTCTATTTGCAGAAAGGATATACTAATTCTGAAAAGAACAGCTCTGTGGCCATTCTCTTGGCACGCCGGGTGCTATTACCCATTCAGGCCGGCGCTGCCCCGTGGCAGCATGTGCGAGTGCCAGGCATTTTGGCGGGGGGATAAAAAGTCGCCAAGAGCCCCAAGGCGTCGTTGGCCGACCATTTGCGGGGAGGAGTCTTATGTCGAGGCAAGTTATCAAAACTGTGCTGTTTTTGGCGGGGGCCGTATTGTTCATGTCTGCGGTCGCCCTCGCGGAAAAAGCCAAAACGATTAATATCTATACGGATTCGGTGCTACCCAGCGGGCAGGAACTGAAGGCTGGCAAGTATCAAGTGAACGTCAATGAGGCGTCCAAGCAGGTGACGTTTAAGCAAAATGCCAAGGTTGTCGCGACCTCCGGTTGCCAAATTGTCCAAAAGCCAGTGAAGAACGCGTGCGATGAGGCGCGTTTTGGAGAGAAAGAAAACAAGCGAGAACTGCAAGAACTACGCTTCGGCGGCGAGAATCGGTCAATTCTGCTCATTCAGGGAGGATCGTAGAGCGCTCAATTGACCGGAAACTTCGTGCCTGCTTTCTACCCGAATGGGAGTGAGTTGTGCTAATCTAGAAAACGTTTCTCACGGCAAGAGTTTTCACCGTGGGACTGCATTTATGATTCTCATTACGCCCTCTCTGTTGGCCGCGGATTTTGCTCAAGTCGGGGAGGCACTGCGTTTAATTAAAGAGGCTGGTGCGTCCATGATTCATGTCGATGTGATGGACGGGCACTTTGTCCCCGACATCACCGTGGGCCAGCCGGTCGTCCGCAGTTTGCGCAAGGCTACGGACTTGGTTTTGGACCTGCATCTTCTTATTGAGCGGCCGGAGCGCTACGTCGCTGAATTCATCGAGATGGGTGCAGACCGCGTTGCAATTCATGCAGAGGCAACACCGAACCTTCACAAGGCACTCGGCATGATTCGGATCGGAGGCGCCAAGGCGGGTTTGGCGCTCAATCCTTGCACGGCGGTAGAGGCGGCTTCTGAGGTTATGGCGGACATCGACTACCTGCTGATTCTTTCGGCAGACCTGGGATTCGCCAATTCTTCATTTCTTCCCGGGACGCTCTCGAAGGTCCAGACTGCCTGCGCCTTGCGCCGCGAAAGGCGTCTGGATTTCGCGATTCAGGTCGAGGGAAGCATCGGCGAGGAGCAAATTGAGGCGCTAGGGCAAGCAGGGGCAGACATCCTCGTGGCTGGTTCCGACATCTTTCAAAAGGACCCGAAGACGCGCATGGCGAAGATGATGGAATTGGCGGCGTCTTCGCGGCAAGTTTCCAGAGTGTGATTCCGATGAGGAGCTAGATTTCTGTTCAAACGACCCTCAAAGCTAACAGTTCGCGAAGCCTTTGTTACCGTCAGCCTGCTGGTGCTTGCTGTTGCATTCCTCCCTGGCTGTGCGGCGGTCAATCGGATGCACCACCCCGACCCCGGATTGATATTTTCCCCTGGGGAGCAGCCAGACAAGGTTCTTTACCAGAAAGCGACCAACGAAATCTCCCACGCGCGATACGAAGTAGGACGGCTGACCCTGCAAACCCTCATCAACACATACCCTGATAGCGAATATCTATCCAAGGCCAAGTTGGCGATTGCCGATTCCTACTACAACGAAGGCGGAGTTTCCGGATTGACCCAGGCGGATGCGGAGTATAAGGATTTCATCACCTTCTTCCCCACAGCCCCTGAGGCGCCGGAAGCGCAATACCGCGTGGGGATGGCGCACGTTCGCATGATGGCAAAAGCCGACCGCGACCAGACTGAGGCTAAGGTGGCGGACGCTGAATTCAAGGAATTCCTGCTAAAGTATCCGGACAGTCCCATGATCCCGCGCGTCAAGGGGCGCTTGCGGCAAACGCAGGAGGTGCTGGCCCAGGGCGAATACTACACCGCTAACTTCTATTATATGCACAACGCCTTTCCGGCAGCACGCTCACGCTTCCAAGAGATTATCGATAAATACCCGGACTTCAGCGGCGGTGATTCCGCGCTCTATTACGAGGGCCAGAGCCTCGAGCATTTGAGAAGAGCGCGCGAGGCGATCCCTTATTATTCCCAACTGATCATGAACTTCCCTTTGAGCCCTCTGGTTCCCCAAGCCAAAGGACGGTTGACCGCCATGAAGGCGCCGATCCCGCGGCCCACGCGCGCCATGATGGCACGTGCCCAAGCGGATGCAAGCCATGTGGTAGAGCGTAGCTGGTTAAGCAAGCTGAGCGGCGGTTTTTCAAGCGCCCCCGATACCAGCGCCACTCTTTTTGGCCCCGTGCACATAGGCGGAACTCCCGCAGGTGGAGTCGAGACCGCGAAGGGTCCCCAGCCCGGGGCGCCGACCGCCACTACCGCCATCGTGGCTTCACCCGTGAACGACAAGAGCTTGGAACCGGCGAAGCCTGCGGAGGCGGCAACGACTCCCGACAACGACAGCCCAACGGCCAAGGAAAGTACCCCCGACAAGACCCAGCCCGACGCTGCCAAACCAGTGCAACCTGCCAAGAAGAAGAGCAAGTTCCACCTCCTGAAGAAGATTGTTGACCCCTTTTGATCCTCCTCTCGTAGCCGGGAATGTCGTGGGGAGGCACAGCCGGGCGGGAATCACGCGCGCGCCCCTGCCACAGCCGAAATGAGAGCGCAAACTCTAGATTCCTAATCGGTTGCGCCTTGACTTCCCGGTGGTGTCATGGTATCTCTCAGTCAAATCGGGTTTGGCGCAATATAGGAGAATCCCGTGCCTCGGATTGTTTTGGTTGCCGATGACAGTCCCACCATTCAGAAAAGGGCGCTCGGAATACTGAAAGGTGAAGGATTTGATGTTGAAACCGTTTCCAACGGCGTGGCCGCTATTAAGCGGCTAGCCGTGCTCCACCCCGTTGTCATCATCGCAGACGTATCTATGCCGGGCAGGGATGGCTACGAAGTTTGCGATTTTGTAAAGAAGTCGGCGGAGTTTTCTCATGTACCTGTTTTGCTTGTTGCCAGCGATATGGAGCCTTACGACGATGCGCGGGGTGCGGAAGTAAGAGCGGACGGAATAATCAAAAAGCCTTTTGAGGCGCACGAACTCATCTCCATCGTGGAGAGATTTGCCGCGCGGTTTGAAGCGGAGACGCCCACTTTGGCTCCGCCTGTTGCGCCGTCCGAGGCGCCGGAGCGCACGCGGGAGTTTCTTGTTTCGAGCCTAAACCCGGATGATATGCCGACGTTGGTGCAGCACTCGGCACCCGAGCACCCCCCGGATTATGCGATTTCAAGCGAGAGCTCAGATTATGTTCCGACCGTGGTGCAGCACTCGGCGACGGATTTTTCCGAGGTCTCAGAGGGTGTCGCATTCACTGAGCATGCCGCGGAGGAAACGCCAGGATATTCTTCGGGGTCCCGAGCGGCAGAAATGGAAAGGTCGCATTCAACGCCGCCAACAGAGGCGGAGACCATATTCGATCTGGCTTCCCCCCAGGAATTCGTAGATACGTTTCCTGCACCCGAGCCGCATGAGGCCTCTATCGGGGAAACTTCCCTGGTCGTGAAGGAGCCCCCTGCTTCAAGTCCCTATGCACCATCAGACGTTCAACCCTCGGAGCGAACTTCATCTTTTCTTGAAGGCATGGAAGCGGCAACGCCGGAGCCGGTTTTCATCGAAGAGCCGTCCGCGCAAACCGTCGAGCCACCACACGCTACTAGCGAGTTTCGCACGGTGATTTTCAGCGCTCCCCTGGAAATTGCGGAGCCAGTTTGGAAAGATGAGACGGTTCCTCCTCCGCCCGAGCCCGAATCTGCCGCATCCAATGCCGGGGAATCGCAACCCGGAGTCGAAACTCCCGTCGCTTCTCCAGAAAGCCCCCTGGATCAACTGCCTGAGCCTCCGAACATCACTCCCTCGATGAGTGCCACGAGTCTTGAGAGCTTTTCTTTGGACGAGGCCACCGCCGGGCAGGTGCACTTTGGTTCCGAGGTGGCGGAGTATCCCCTCGTGGAAGCTGCCCCGGCTAAGGTTGCGCACGAGGAAGTTGCCGCCGAACTTGCTCCCGTGGAGTATGCCCCTGTGGAAGCTGCACCCGCTGAGGTTGCGCCCGAAGAAGTTCCCTCCACGGGTCCACCCGTGGAGTATGCCCCTGTGGAAGCTGCCCCGGCTGAGGTTGCGCCGGAGGAAGTTGCCTCCGCAGTTGCTCCCGCGGAGTATGCTCCCGTGGAAGCTGCTCCCACCGAGGTTGCGCCGGAGGAGGTTGCCTCCGCAGTTGCTCCCGCGGAGTATGCCCCTGTGGAAGCTGCACCCGCTGAGGTTGCGCCCGAGCAAGTTGCATATTTCGCACCCGTGGAGGAAGGTCCAACCACGGAAACTGCTTCTGCTGAGCCGGCGCCAGAAGCGGGCTCTGCGGAAACCACTCTCCGCGAGGCCCCGGTGGAAGTTGCACCGCCTGAGAATACGCCGGAGGTCGCTGCAACTCCCCCGGCGTTCGACTGGAACACGTTCTACTCGGTTGTCCACAAAGTCGTGGTGAAAATGTCGCCCCCGCCTTTGCCGGTCGAAGCTGTGGAGGAGATGACTAGGCGGCTTGCCGAGGAAATCGCCTCTGAAATCATCTCCGAATCGTTCCGCCCCCCGGAGTAATGGCAGTATTGCCCAGAGCGAGTTTACCTTTGGCCACCGAGACGTTGTTGCCGGAGGCGGGGTGCCACTTGCGGTGCGCCTGAGCCGCCAGGGACATTGACTCGCCTTCCTTGCCCGCCGGAAGTTTGACTCACTCTCCCGCAGCCGGTATATTAATTTGATTTCAATCTCTTGCCGGATTTATTCAGGAGAAGGCCCCTTTGGAAACTGAGATCCCCAAGGTTTATTCGCCGGAAAATATAGAACCCCGCTGGGCCCGCTTATGGGTTGAGCAAAACATCTATCGGCCCGCGGATGAAAGCAGCCGGCCGCATTTTTGCCTGGTGATTCCTCCGCCGAATATTACCGGGATGCTCCACATGGGGCACATGCTCGAGCACACGGAAATCGACATCCTGATGCGCTGGCACCGCATGCGCGGCGAAAACGTGCTCTGGCTGCCCGGCACGGATCACGCCGCCATCGCAACGCAAATGATCGTGGAGCGCGAACTGGGCCGCGCAGCGCTTCCCGACTTGGAAGGGACGCAGGCGAAGAGTGCTTGGCAGCGCGAGGGGCAGCGGCTGCGCACGGAAATGGGTCGCGAGAAATTCCTGGAGCAATGCTGGCAATGGAAGGAGAAAAATGGCGGGACCATTCGCCGACAGATGGAGCGCTTGGGCGCCTCTGTTGATTGGACGCGCGATCGCTTTACGATGGATCCGGCGTACACGCGCGCCGTCCAGGAGGTCTTCATCCGCCTTTACGAGGAAGGCTTGATCTATCGTGGGCAGTACATCGTCAACTGGTGCCCGCGCTGCGGCACGGCGGTGTCGGATTTGGAAGTCATCCACGAAGACCGATCCGGCCACCTGTGGTACATGCGCTATCCATTTGAGGATGGCCAGGGTCACTTGACCGTGGCCACCACCCGGCCGGAAACGATGTTGGGTGACACGGCGGTGGCCGTGAATCCCACCGACAAGCGTTATCTGTCCGCACAGGGCCGAAATATCATTTTGCCTTTGCTGGGGCGAATCATTCCCGTGGTCGCCGATGACTTTGTGGACCCGAAGTTCGGCACGGGCGCGGTGAAGGTGACGCCTGCCCATGATGCCAATGACTATGCCATTTCTCAGCGGCACAGCCTGCCGCGCGTGGTGGTGATTGATGAACATGCGCGCATGACCGCCGACGCTGGGCAAGCGTACCAGGGACTCGATCGATACAAGGCTCGCGAGGCGGTGGTGAGGGACCTGCAGGAGCAGGGCCGGCTCGAGAAGATCGAAGACTATCCGCTCAGCGTGGGAACGTGCCAGCGCTGCAAGACCATTATCGAGCCGCTGCTTTCCACGCAATGGTTCCTAAAGACACAGCCGCTTGCAGAGGCCGCCATTCGCGTGGTGGAAGACGGTCGGGTGCGCGTCACCCCCGACAACTACAAGAAGATTTATCTCGACTGGATGTACAAGATCTACGACTGGTGCATTTCGCGGCAGCTCTGGTGGGGGCACCGCATCCCCGCCTGGTACTGCGATGCCTGCGGCGAAGTCGTCGTGGCACGCGAAACGCCCACGCAGTGCCCGAAGTGCGCCAAGGCCTCCTTGCGCGCCGATGCGGACACTCTCGACACCTGGTTCAGCTCTGGCCTTTGGCCCTTTGCCACACTGGGTTGGCCGGAAGATACCGCCGACCTGCGCCGTTTTTATCCCAACAACCTCATGATCATGGGCTTTGATATCCTATTCTTTTGGGGTGCGCGCATGATCATGATGGGTCTGAAATTCATGAAGGACGTGCCGTTCAGTGAGCTTTACATCCACGCCCTGGTACGCGACGCCGAACGGCAAAAGATGTCGAAGACTAAGGGCAACGTGCTGGATCCGCTGGAAGTCACCGAGAAATATGGCACTGACGCGGTGCGCTTTGCGCTTGCCATCAGCGCCGCACCAGGCACGGACATCGCTTTTTCCGAGGATAAAGTCGAGTCGTATCGCGCCTTCGCCAACAAGATTTGGAACGCCGGCCGCTTCATTCTGATGAACCTTCAGAATGTGCCGGAGGCGCTCCGCGACCAATTGGCGCAGGCGCTCGAACCGATTCCCGGCCTGGGTTTTGAGCCCGTGGCCGCGCCTGAGCATCTGGCCCTCGCGGATCGTTGGATTTTTTCACGCCTTGTGGCCGTGACCCGGGAAATGGAAGAGGCCCTCAAGGATTACCGCTTCCACGAGGCAGCGTTCAAAATCTATCATTTCTTCTGGCACGAGTTCTGCGACTGGTACGTGGAATGGGTCAAGCCGGAAATCACCCGTCCGGCGGAGGGAGAGAAGGCGCCGCCCGCGTGGATCAATTTGGCGCGCGTTTTTGAGGCGTCATTGCACCTGCTCCACCCCTTCATGCCATTCATCACCCAGGAGTTGTGGCATTTGCTCCCTCAGCTCAACGCGGGAGCTTCCATTTCTTTGACGGGTTTCCGCCTGGTCACCGAGCGCGTGGCCGATCCAATTTCGGAAAAGCAATATGAAAAGGTACAGGAATTGGTGGTCGCGGCGCGCAACGCCAAGGCGGAAATGGGCCTGCATAAGCAGAAGCCCAGCTTGCAAGTGGCCTCGGAAGATTCACGGCTGCTTGAAATCTTCCGCACTCATCAGGACACGATTCTACGTCTCGCGGCCTTGCACGCGATGCACCTGGCTAGGGGGCGTTTGTCGGGGGAACTGCCGGACGTGCGCTCGGGCGCCTCTTTCGATTTGCGCATTCTGCACGAGGAGAAGGTGAACCACGACGCCGAACGCGTCCGCTTGGGCAAGGAAAAGCTGAAGCTCGAGCAGCAGCTTACGCAAGTGCGAGCACAATTGGGAAATCAGGAATTCCTGGCGCGCGCTCCCCGGGAAATCGTGCGCGGCGCCGAGCATCGGCTTAAAGAGCTCGAGGAGCATTTGCGCAAAGTTCTGGAATCCCTCGAAAGGTTGGGTTGACGCGTGGGCGGCTATCTCAGTCCTCCGGCTGCTGACGAGTCCTCTGCGTCCCCAGATTTCTCGTCTGAGGAACTTCGTGATCTGGTTTTTCACGCGCTGGCCGAAGACTTGGGCCAGGGCGACCTGACGACACGCGTCACCCTTACGGCGGCGATGCAGGCGCAAGGCACTTTTAATAGCAAGCAACGATTGGTAGTGGCGGGATTGCCCATCGCGCGATTGGTTTTTGAAGTTCTCGACTCATCCGTGGAATGGCAGGGCGGCGTGGAAGAGGGGACGGAAGTCGCGCCGGGCGCGCCGCTCGCCTCGATCGTCGGAGCAGCAGGATCGCTCCTGGCCGGCGAGCGCGTAGCTTTGAATTTCCTGCAACACCTCAGCGGCATTGCCACCTACGCCCGCCGTTTGAAAGAAGAGTTGGCAGGAGCGCGCGCGGAATTTCTTGACACCCGCAAGACCACGCCCGGGCTGCGCCGCCTGCAAAAATACGCGGTGCGCGTGGGCGGCGGAAGGAATCACCGCTTGCGCCTGGACGACGGCATCCTGATCAAGGGGAATCACCTTCGCTTGGTCGGAGGGATCCGCACTGCCGTCGAACGCGCCATCCAGCAGCGCCCGGCGGGTTACCATGTGGAAGTCGAAATCACTTCCTTGCAGGAGTTGGAGGACGCTATCCTGGCCGGTGCTGATGGCGTGCTGCTTGATAACATGACGCCCGCGGAAGTCCGGGAGTGCGTCGAGCGCGCCGCGGGCCGCGTGCGCCTGGAGGTTTCGGGGGGCATCGACGCCAGCAATATTCGCGCATATGCAGAGGCGGGGGTCGATTATATTTCCGTCGGCGCCCTCACCCATTCTGCCGCTGCGGTGGATATCAACTTTAGAATCGCCTCCATTCTGGGACCCGGGGATGACGGTTAGGATTGGGCTCGACTTCCAGTTTCGTTTCGGCGAAATCGACCATTGAACTTCAGGTACCGGACATCGGGGCGAAACCCGAGTCCCGGACCCCGAATATGCGCATGACCACCGGAAGCACCGATCGCCGAATCGACAAGCTGATTCATCTGCTGGTGAAGAATGCCACCGTGGTGGTGCCGGGCCCGAAGATTGCCTCCGAGATCGGCGTTACGCGCCAGCAGGTTTGGGAGTGGATTGAAAAACTTCGTTCGTTGGGGGTGGAGATCCGGGGAGTGCCAATGGAAGGATATCAATTGGCGACGATCCCCGATATCCTTGTGCCCAGCTTGCTGCGCGCGGAGTTGGGCGATCACCCCATCGGACGCAATATCGTCCACTTGTTTCGCGCCGACTCCACCAATGCGATAGCGCTCAAGCTTGCGGCGGAAGGCGCCGAGCACGGAACCGTGGTGGTGGCGGAGGAGCAAACAGCCGGGCGGGGCCGCCTGGGCCGTGCCTGGTACTCCGAAAAATCCAGCGGCATATACACCTCCATCATCCTGCGGCCGCCTCTTTCTCCCGCCGCCGCTCCTGTGTTGACGCTCATGGCGGGCTTGGCGGCGCAGAAAGCAGTGATCTCCGCCACCGCCCTCGCGGTGGACATTCGTTGGCCGAACGACCTGCTGGTAAACGGGAAGAAGGTTTGCGGAATACTGACGGAAATGAGCGCGGAAGTTGACCGCTTGCACGCCGTGGTGCTCGGCATCGGTATTAACGTAAATCACAGTCTGATGCCGGCGCAACTCGAAAACATCGCCACGTCACTTCGCATGGAAGCACACCGGGGTATCTCTCGCGTCCAGGTCCTCGTCGCTCTGCTCCGCGAAATTGAGCGTGATTATCAACTGCTGCTGAAGGATGGGAACCGGGCCATCACCGAACGCTGGGAAGGGGCTTCCACCTTTGCGCACGGAAAGCGCGTCCGCGTGGTTAACAGCGCGAGCGAAGCGGTGGCCACCACCACCGGCCTCGACCCCAGCGGCGCGCTGAAAATCCGGTACGACGACGGCCGCCAGGAGTCACTCGTGGCGGGTGAAGTGTTGGAAGTGAAGTAGAATACGGAGGGTTGTCGCTGTGCTTTTGCTCAGCACTTAAGCCAGCAGGGACCGGGTCCGAAGAACTGCCTTCGGGAACTTCTATGGACATCTCCAAAACCAACATTCTTGTGATCGACGTCGGCAACACCAATACCGTCCTGGGCCTGTACGAAGGCGATTCGCTGCGGGCGCTTTGGAGGCTGGCGACGAGCCGTGAACAGACGGCTGACGAATATGGAGTCGTGATTCACAACCTATTCGCATTGGAGAATCTCTCTGCCTCCGACATTAGCGGAATTATGATCGCCAGTGTCGTGCCGCACATGAATTTTGTGCTGGAGGAGATGGCCAGGAAATACTTCAAGATGGAAGCGCAGTTTCTGGGGCCAGGCACGCGAACGGGCATGGCGATCCTCGTCGATAATCCGCAAGAGGTTGGGGCTGACCGTATCGCGGATACCGTAGCGGCCTTCGAGAAATATGGCGGCCCGTGCATCGTGGTGGATTTTGGGACGGCGATCACCTTTGATTGCGTTTCTCATAGGGGTGAATACCTGGGTGGCGTTATCATGCCGGGGATCGGCATCGCCGCGGAGGCGCTGTTCGAGCGCACGGCCAAACTGCCGCGCGTGGAATTTCGCGAGCCGGACCACGTAATTGGAACCAATACCGTCAGCCATATTCAGTCCGGCCTATTCTACGGTGCGGTAGACGCGGTGGACGGTATGTTGGGTCGCCTCTGCGCGGTGCTCGGGAAACAGACCAAGGTTATCGCTACGGGAGGCCAAGCGCCGCTGGTGGCGGGCGCATCCAAGTTCAAGCCGACCCTCGACTCTTCCTTGACGCTGGATGGCCTGCGCATCATCTACTATCGCAAGCAATCAGGGTCGCGGAGAAGATAGGTGTCAGGTGTCAGGTGTCAGGTACTGGATTCTGAGGAGCGGAAGCCAGGGTTGGCATTTCTCCAGCCCTTAGTACCAAGCACGTAGCACTTATTCTCTGACGCCTGACACCTGTCACCTGTGTTCACCGTGGAAAACTATTTCAACTACTTCACCGAAATCGAGGAGCAGTTCCGCAAGTGCCGCTCGGAGCCCGTCCTGCTCTCGCCGCTTGACTGGGCGCTGGTGGAATCGTGGAAAGAGCAGGGCTTTCCGCTGGAAGCTGTATTGTTAGGGATCGAGCGTTCATTCGAGAAATTCAAGGCGGGAAAACGCAGCTATCGCAAAGTGAACACCCTGGCGTATTGCTCGCAGGAGGTATTTCGCGCCGTGGAAGAATCCCGGGCCATGGCGGCGCAGGGAGGAACTCCCCGCCCTGCCAGGCCTGAGGCAGCGGTCGGGTTTTCGGCCGAAGAGATTGCACGCTTTCTCACCCGCTGCGCGGGGGCGGTGGAAAGCGCCGGCCGGCAGGCGCGAGAAGAAGGCAAGCAAGTGCTGGCGGACGAACTGGCGGAAGCCGCCGGCGTTTTGCATGGGCTTGCTGCGCCCGCGCAGGCCGGGGCCACGGGTGACCTGGAAGAGACGGAGAGGAACCTGACGGCGCTGGAAGAAAAGCTGAACGCTTCGCTCCAACGCGGGACGGCTGTGGAAACACTGGCGCAATTGCGTGCGGAAGTGGATCGAGGCCTCATCCCCTATCGCCGCAAGATGGCGGCCGCGGAGGTGGATCCGCTGGAGCGGCGCTTCCTCAAAAACCGCCTGCTCGAGCATTACAAGATTCCCAGGTTGAGCTTGTTTTATTTGTAGCATTTTGCCTTCTTGAGGATAACTTCGAGTGTCTTCACCTTTTGAATTCTCACCGGTCAAGCTGATTTATGGCGGCGAGGCGCTGGGCTTCCATGCCGGGCGCACGGTTCTGGCGCCGCGTGTTCTGCCCGGCGAACGCACTGAAGTGGAGGAAATCCGCAGGCAAAAAGGTGTTATCCACGCGCGTCCGCTGCGGATTCTGGAGCCGTCGCGCGAGCGTATCGAACCGCTCTGTCCATACTTTGGCCGCTGTGGCGGCTGCCAGTACCAACATCTTGCGTACGCCGCACAAGTCGCCGCGAAAGTTGAAATCCTGCGCGAAACGCTGCGCCGATTGGGCAAGGTGAAATGGGAGGGGTCCATTCCCGCTCATTCCGGCCCCGCGTGGAATTATCGTAACCAGGCGCAATTGAAGATTGGGATACCGCCAGGCGGCGCTCCGGGGCTGGGATTCTTCGAGGCGGAGTCGAACCGCCTGATTCCGATCGATGCCTGCCCGATTCTTTCGCCCCGCCTGAACGCGCTGCTGGCGACGTTGCGCAACGAGCCGTGGATCAGCGCATTAGCTAACGGTCGAGAGGTGGAGCTTCTGGCGGATGATCGCGACGAGCGAGTGATGCTCACGCTCGTTGGGAGCTGGAATGCGCAGGAAGCCGAAACCCTTGCCGTACGGTCTCTGGGGGAACTCGCGGGCGTCGCCACTGTCGCCGTTATTCAGGATGCGAGCGTGCGCGTTTTCGGAGAACCGCACCTTGATTATCGCGTAGGAGATTTTGTGTATCGCGTGAGCCCCACAGCTTTCTTCCAAAGCGCGCGCTGTTTGCTGCCAGAGTTGGCGACCACGGCGACGGGAGAAGAGTCTGGCGCCGTGGCGATCGACCTTTACGCCGGCGTGGGCCTGTTCGCGCTGCCCCTGGCGAAATGGTTTGACCAAGTGCTTGCGGTCGAGGCGCATCCACAAGCGGCAGCAGACCTCGCCGCCAATGCCCGCGCCGTGCCCGGCAACAGAATTCGAGCGAACGCCGCGACAGCGTTTGATTTCCTGCGGCGTTGCGCGCAGATGGCCCCGGACTTGGTGGTCATGGACCCTCCGCGTGCCGGCGTGGGCGAGGCCACCTTAAAGCTCCTTTTGGATCTGCGGCCCAAGCGCTTGCACTACGTTTCCTGTAGCCCTCCCACCCTGGCGCGCGATCTGGGTTTCTTGCTCCAACATGGGTACCGTCTCGACACGTTAGAAATGTTTGATTGCTTTCCAAATACCTTCCACATAGAATCACTCGCTCGGTTATCTCGAATTTGCCGCGAAAGTGGAAGCGAACCCTTTGCCCGACCCACTACCGGATAACAAACCCCGACGCACCTTTAAGTCTCCCTTGGCGGTGCTCGCAGCAAGTTTTGCTTTGGGAATTGTGTGGGCGCATTCCTTTGGCGCCACGCTCGGGGTTCATTGGATCCTGGTCAGTGCGGTTGCCTGCATCCTCGTCGGCCTCATCCTCCTGCGCGTGGGCTGGGGCCGTGTTGCAATCTGCTTTGCGCTGGCCAGCATGACATTCACCGGCGTAGCGGCGGCGCGGCACTGGGAGCAGCGTCTTCCGCTGAACCATGTTCGCTATTTGGAGTCGTTCGGCGCGGACCTGAGCGATCCCGTGCGGCTGGAAGGGCGAGTGATCTCGACCCCCTATCGCACCGGATACGGATTGCAATTTGACGTGGAGGTGCGGCGAGTGGAATCCCTCGCGCACGTTCACCGCGTCACCGGCAAGGTCCGCCTGCGAGTGCAGGGCTCGGAGGATCGTGACGCTTCCAACGCGACCGGCCCTCTCGAAATCCACTTTGGCGATGAGATCCGAACCCTCGTCCGGCTGCGCAGGCCGCACATCTATCAAAACCCCGGCAGTTTCGATTTCCGCCGCTGGATGGAGGATATCGAAGACATTTACTGGGTTGGAACCGTCAAGAATCTCCGGTTAGTGGAGAGAGTCGGTCACGCCCCGGGCTTCCATTTCGACGAATTCGCGGAGCGAACACGCCAGCGCTTGCTGAGCGGCATCGATGACCTCTATCCGCCGTGGTCGGCTGAAGGGCGTTACGGCGCGGTAATGAAGGCGGTGTTGTGGGGTGACCGCACGGCGCTCGATTCCGGCACCATCGATGATTTTCGCAAGACGGGCCTCTACCACTTGCTCGTCATCGCCGGGCTGCACGTAGGCTTGCTCACACTGCTCGTGGAATTCCTGTTGCGGGGGTTGGGGGTCCGGCGGCTGACGCGCTCGTTTATTATGTTGGGATTCCTCGTGGTTTACGCTTTTCTGGTGGAGCAGCGCGCGCCCACGTTACGTGCCACGATGATGATCGCGTCTTATCTCCTGGCGCGGATTCTTGACCGTGGGCATTCCTCGTTGAACTCGCTGGGGGGCGTGGCGCTGATTCTTCTCTATTTCCGCCCGGCATGGCTGCTCGAGTCGGGATTTCTGCTTTCCTTCGGCGCGGCGCTGCTCATCGTCGGCGTCGCCGTTCCGGTTCTTGGGCGCACCACCGAGCCCTACCGCCGGGCTCTATGGCGACTGGACGATGTTTTGCTCGACGATTACTTCTCCCCGCGCCTCGCGCAGGCACGCCTGGACATGCGAGATCTGGTCTATGGGCTGCGCCGCCGTGTGGGCCTCCTTGATCGCTATCCTGCCCTTTCGCGCAACCTTGTTGTGGCGCCCCTGAAGCTTTTGGTATGGGTTGCCAATATCCTGATCTTTTCCGCCGTACTGCAACTGGGTTTGCTCCTGCCGATGGTGGAGACCTTTCATCGCGTAACCTTTGCGGGTGTGGGATTGAACGCCCTGGCGATTCCTGTAATGACGCTGCTACTAGCCCTCGCCTTGCCGATTAATTTGCTGAGCGTGGTGTCACCGGCAGCGGCGGCCTGGCCGGCCAAGGTGTTAAGCCTGGTCATGGCCTTTCTGTTCGACATAACACATCTGCCCGGGCTTGCGGCGTGGCTTTCCTATCGAATGCCGGCGCCGCCGCTGTGGGTGGCGTGGGGATTTTGCGGCGCGTTTGTGCTGGCGGGACTGGCTCTCCGCTTTGCGCGGCGGGCTGCGGTCGCGGCACTGGCGGCCTGTGCAATTTTTGTGGTCTTGGTGACAGTTCATCCCTTTGCGCCCCGTCTGCCCCGCGGTGCACTGCAACTGACCGCTCTCGATTGTGGCCAGGGTGATGCGCTCTTCCTGGTGCTTCCCGGTGGGACAACCATGTTGCTGGATGCGGGAGGTAGCCGCGCCCGGGTAACGCGGGAGGGCGGCTTTCAGGGCCGGCGCTGGGATTCGGGCGAGGATATCGTCTCACCCTACCTGTGGTCGCTCGGCATCAAAAGGATCGATGTGCTGGCGTTCACCCGTGCGCGCACGGACGAAATCGGCGGGCTTTACTCCATCCTCGAAAACTTCCGCGTGGGTGAATTCTGGCATGCTCCTCATCCCGAAGCCCCCGAATACGCGGCGCTTCTGGAAACCGTGGCGGAACGTGGGATTCCGACTCGAACCCTCATGGCGGGCGACGAGCTATCATTTGGTGGTGCGTCGGTTCGGGTGCTGTGGCCGGGGCCCGACTCCGGCAACGTAGCGCCGGGCTTTAGCCCGGCATCCGGACGTGCCGGCCTGATGGCCGGGGCTACAGTCTCACACGGCAGCGATGACTCGCTGGTCATACGGATCAGCGCGGGCGGAATGAACTTCCTGCTGCCGGGAGACGCGGGCAGGGTTGCAGAAAAGGGAATTCTCGCCTCAGGTGAGCCGCTAGAAAGCCAAGTGTTCAAACTGGGAAATCCCCGGGCGAAGTCGTCCACAAGCAGGGATTTCCTTACTCGCATCGCCCCTCGCGTGGCGCTTGTCACCTCCGAGTCCGCCAGTGGAGGGGGAAACCTGCCGAACCCGGAGACGCTCGACGCTCTCGAAAACGTCGGCGCGAAGATTTTCCGCACCGATACGGACGGTGCCACAACGGTGGAATGGAAGGATAAGTCGTTGAGGGTTCGCACCTACAGGGGCTCAGAAGAAGTAGTGATTACGGGCGATGGCAGGGCGACGCTCCCTAACTAGCTCCGCGCCGTCGCGAGTATCTTCTCCTGCGCCATGCCCTCCTACCCCCGCGTTTACAGTCCCGGACTGCATGCACAACAACCCTGTAACGCGGGACCACTCGCCGGCTCGCGATAACGTCGGCACGTGTGTGGCCTTCCCCCTCAGGTAACAGGGTCGGCATCCAGGATTAGGTTTTGTAGGGTCGAGGACTGGCGCCCTGCTTCGTAGGTTCAGCCTAGCTGTTTCTCCCCGTTTCCTCTGGGAGTGCCTCACTAGCCAAACCGTAAGTGGATTTCCAGCCCCCGCCACTTCGAACGTAGCGTGCGGATTTCCCGCACTACGCTCTCCTGTTGGCTTCCGGTCAAGGTTTATCCGCCATTGGAAATTGAAGCAGCTTTCGCGAGTGCCGGCCGGCTCAGCCTGTAGTCGTTGTA